>ENA-ORUW01000051-ORUW01000051.1-human-gut-metagenome-genome-assembly--contig:-NODE-51-length-142798-cov-15.447546_pt1 | contig 142798 bp, 138 predicted proteins | sample MGYA00242088_ERZ509227 | MGnify/ENA primary metagenome ERZ509227 (study PRJEB26280, sample SAMEA2338816) | human gut metagenome | biome: human gut; feature: human-associated habitat; material... | reverse complement strand
AAGATGAAGCTGCATCGGTTTAATATAGCAATTATTTAATATTCAATGTACTAGTTAGTTAAATCTAACTCAGAAAGGAGCATTGTGCATGTCTTTTTTTCAAAATACTTGTAAACCTGAAGGGATTGGCGGAAAAATTATGGTTAATATGATGAATGCCGGACATTCATCTATGGCGGAATGGGGATTTACACATATAGAAATTAGAAATGATTACATATGTCTGGATATTGGATGTGGCGGTGGGGCAAATGTAAAAAAGCTATTAGTAAAAACCCCATACGGCAAGGTGATCGGCATTGATTATTCAGAAGTTAGTGTAATAAAATCCTCAAAAATCAATAAGGCAGAAATAGAAAATAAGCATTGTGAAATCTTGCAGGGTAATGTAATGAAACTGCTTTTCCGAAAAGAAACTTTTGATATAATTACTGCGTTTGAAACAATATATTTTTGGCCTGATATTAATGAGGCATTTAAGCAAGTATATCGGGTTTTGAAAGGCAGCGGAACTTTTATGATTTGCAACGAATCAAATGGCGAAAACCCCAAAGAAGAAAAGTGGACTAAGATTATACAGGGAATGAAAATATACAATTCTGAACAAATAAAAAAATCTTTGGAGGATGCTGGTTTTACAGACATAAAAATACATAAAAATAAAAAAGGATGGCTCTGCGTAGTTTGTAAAAAAGATCCGTCTGAGCCGGCAGATCGAAATCCGGTCTAAAGAGATGGGAGAACGCTTCAGGTAGGCAATTTCCTGGATACGATTGCTAAGCTGTGTCGGAAAAATTCTGAAAAAGTTTGCGGTGCAGAAAGGAGGGTGTATATGATATTCTACCTGCGACAAATCTGATGAGCCTGTGAAGGCTTACAGCAATACAAATGCGGACATCTTGGGAATGCATAATAAAGTACAACATGTTGACGAAAAAGCTGCTACCAGTACAGAAAATGGAAATATCGAATACTGGTACTGTGCTGGCTGTGGGAAATACTTTGCCGATGAAGCGTTGACTGAGGAAATCAACCTTGAACAGACGGTGATACCGGCTGTCAATTCGTCTGACTACTCTTTTGTATTCAAATATGTGGACGGTGAAGGTAATCCTATTCCTGGTGGAGGAACGATAAACTTTGAGAAAGTCGGCTCTTTCAGTCGTGAGGACATTCCGCTGCTCAATGGATATATGCAGATGAGGCCTGCTCATCCGGGTGAAGACTGGCTTTATCCGACGGCTCTGGAGCTTGTGAACGGTAAATGGGTTGTTACTAACCCGGTTGTGGAAATTATGGTAGAACCGATGGCTAAGGTAGACATTATCTTCAAAACGTCGGACGGAAAGGTGCTGGAAGACTTTGGCTATACTAAATACTATAACAGTGAAGGCAAAAGCATCGAAACTGTGACTGCGCCGAAAGGCTATAAGTTTGTGGGAGAAGACACCTATGCGGTGTATGTTACCCGTGGCGTAGACGGCAAGCTGGTCGCTGATCCTGCAAAAGTGGAATTCGTTGTGAAAGCTGTTGACAGCGGAGAACAAACTAAGCCGGAGAAACCACCCAAGCCGACGGAATCAACTGGGTCGGGAGAATCTACAAACAGCCCGCAAACCGGCGACAGCAGTAATCTCAATCTTTGTGTTGCTGTTATGATGGTTTCGGCAGGAGCAATTCGTCTTCGCTTTTCTATTGAGCGGCCATGCTGGCATACGAATATGCCGCATTATCGTTTAAGCGGCATTTTTTAATCAACTTGAAAATTTCCTTTTCTTGTTTTCCTTTTGTAATCATGCAGCTTTTTTATCTTCGAGATAATCATTCAGAACCGATAAATGCGATCGTTTTGCCCTCTGAAATAAATGGAAGAACCATTTTTCCTGTGAGGGAACCCGAGTTGGGACTAATTGATTGTCTTTTAATTTCATGTTAGTTCAGTGATGAGAGATACGTTTTTTTTCGACAGTTCTTTTCGATATTCTATGTCAAGACTGGAGTTTGAGATAATATAGTCTATTTCATCGAATCCTACTATTTTTTCAATAAATGGCCGGTTTTTAAATTTGGTGGTGTCAGCCAACATGTAGCGCGTATTTCCGCAGAGACACAAAGCACGCTCGGATCGAGGATCAGAATCAAGAGAAATAAATCCTTTTTCCATAGAAACAGAATCCGTGCCACAGAAGGATTTATCGACTTGAATATCGTTCAGATACCATTCGGCAAAAGGTCCGTTGCAGCTTCCGTTGCGTGTCAGGATATTTCCTCCGCAGATGTTAACATTGATATCTCTGTCGCTCATCAGTTCATAGGCTGCCAATATAGAATTGGTAGCGACAGTCAGATTTTTTTTGCCATGCAGTTTAGTTGCAAGCAGAAACGCTGTAGAACCGCTGCCGATGCTGATAAGATCTCCGTCTTGGATTAAAGTGGCAGCAATTTCGGCTACTTCATTTTTTAAAGTATAATTTGGAATATTAGTGTAAAGATCCTGATTGGTTTTTGTGATATTACCCGGCAGATCCATCTTTACAGCTCCTCCGTGCGTGCGAAGCAGGAGATGGCGGTCATGCATATCCTGAAGCTGCAGACGGACGGTGGATGAAGATACGCCTAGCAGTTTTACCAGTTCGGAAACAGTCGCACGTCCATTTTCATTTAGATATTCTGTTATGATTTTTTCTCGCTCTTCTGCAAAATTATCCATTTTTTACTTCCTTTTTAAATGATCAATATGTATTGAAAAATTATCAAGTGTCAATATATGTTTGTCTTACTATCTGAATTATAGAATAGATGATTGAAAAAGACAATAAACAATGAAAAAATAGTAAAAACAAACAAAAACAATTATAAAAATTTGTTAAATACATAAAAAACAATTAATTAAAATCAAAAACGATTGAAAACAATTAAAAACAATGATAAAATTCGATTATAAAAAATAATGGAAAGGAGGAAGTTATTTATGGCGGAGAGTAGCAGATATTCAGAAGAGTATTTAAAAGAAGCTGAAAAACGGATTGAGGAAATGGAAGACCCTGATTATGAATTTCCACAGGAACTTAGCAGAGTAGATTGGTTCATAGCGATAGCGTTGATCATTATATGCGGAGTTTCGATTATAGCAGTGGGATTTATGCAGTAAAAAAATAAGAAAGGAAAGAGGATATGGGTAAACAATCAATAAGTGAACAAGTTTCAAAAGAAGCTATGTTTGGTACACTGCCGGTTCGCAAAAAAGAGCGCCAGTATGGACTTCTTGATGCGTTTTTGGTGTTGAGTGGATATGGTATAGCAACATGGTGTTATTCACAGGGAGCATTACAAGCTCAATATACTAATTTTGCAGGTTTGCTTACAAGTACGATCGCAGCCAATGTTTTTATACTGGCAATCTATATGCTGCCAATGGTATTTGCGACCCGTTATGGTGTGGATATGTGGCAATGGAATAAAGCAATCTTTGGTACAAAGGGATCAGGAATTGTAGCGGTCGTTTTGGTAGCGGTTAATTTTCCGTGGTTTGCATTGTGCGCAGATATTTTTTCCAGCACGATTATGAATTTGTTTTCTATATTTGGTGTTGAACTTCCGGAAGTGCTAGCAAAACCTATAGGTCTGTCCTGTATTGTTATAGGAACGATTATCGCTATTGCGGGACCGGTGGTTATTAAATGGGCAAACCGTGTGATCGTGCCTGCGCAGCTTCTGGTAGGTGTTATCATTGTTATAATTGGACTTACGGCAGTTCCATTTGAAAAAATACTTCATTATACACCTGATGTAGCAGCCGTTGTAAATAAGGGAACTTCTGCTTACGCGGTTGCCATAGAATGCGGTTTCGCGTTCGGTATCTCGTGGTGCGCGAGTACGGCTGTTACACCGCGTATCTGCAAAAGAGAACGTGACGGATACTGGGCTACAGTCGGAGCGTACGGACTGGTCGCACCGTTTTTTGTTCTGGCGGGCGGTATACTTGCGATAGCATGTCTTGTGAAGACTGGGGTAATGGGTGAGGATGTAGCAGTGATGCTCAATCAACTTAGCGGTCCGAGGATGGCGCTAATATCTCTCCTGCTTGTAGTATTTGCAAATTTGGCAACACAAGGAACAGGCTCCTATATGTGGTCGGTAGTGCTGAAGTCAACGTTCCCTAAATTAAGTTTTAAGACTCTGTGTATCGGACTTGGCATTTATGCCTCTGTCTTTACGATTTGGGGCGGTCTTTTGGATCATCTTGGAACGATGATCACTGTCGCTGCGTATGCATATGGTCCCGTCATGGGAGTGCTTTTCACAGATTATTTTTTTGTCAGAAAACGAAAAGTGTCTTTGAGAGGTATTTATGAATTAGAGGGACATGAATGTTATAAATATACAAAAGGGTATAACGTGGTGGCTATCATAGTAGTTGTGATCGGTTTTCTTGCCGACTTCATTATCTTTGATCCTATAGCTTATCAAGGCAGATCATTTGTGTTCAATTTGACGACAGTGACATTCTTCGGATGTCTGGTGGGAGCGATCCTGTATTTTATTGTTTGTAAGATACCGGCAGTAAAGAAATATATGCTTCAGGATCGCGATGATGTCACAGTATAACGCCGGACTGGATGCGAGGAGAAAGAGAGAGGAAAATAACATGAATACAGATATTATTATAATGTTGACAAATAATGATGTTACAGTTGCGAATGCAGCCGAAATTTTTGAAGAATGCAAAGATCTTCCGGTACAAAAGTGGGGATTTAAAGATGTAGGTCTTGAAGTGGAAGAGATGAAAGAACTGGCAGCAAAGATGAAAGAAGCCGGGAAAACTACATATTTGGAAGTTGTTACCTATACAGAAGAGGGATGTCTTTCAGGGGCAAGACTGGCAAAAGAATGTGGATTTGATTATCTGACAGGAACACTTCCGTTTCCAAGTGTGTTTGAATATGTAAAAGAAAACAACTTGAAATATTCTCCGTTTGCCGGTGATGTAGGAGGCAGTCCGGTTGCGTTGACGGGCAGTATTGAGGACGTGATTGAATCCGGAAAGAATGCTGTTTTATGTGGCGCTACAGGTATCGATCTGGTATCTTATCGGTATAAAGACGGAGATCCGATTGAATTGACCCGCAAAGCTGTAGAAAGGCTTGGGGGAGATAAAATCTGTATAGCCGGAAGTATTGATACGACAGAAAAAATGGATCTTATGAAAGAAATTGGTGTAGCTGAATATACGATGGGAAGTGCTTTGTTCAATGCTAAGTTCATAAAAAACGGAACTTTCAAAGAAAACCTCCTATATGTATTAGGTTATCTTCATAAGTTTTAAGAAGTGAAGCTGACTTCGCGAGGAGGAAAAATATGAGATATATTTTGGGTATAGATATTGGAACCACAGCTATAAAGGGCGCGGTTATCGGCGAAGACGGGAAGATATATGGGAGCAGAACGAGCGAGTATCCTCTTACCACACTTCCGACAGGAGAAGTAGAAGCAGAGCTGAGTTTATATATAAAAGCATTTATAAATTCGGTCAAGGGGGCGGTGAGTGAATCCGGTGTAAAAGCGGAAGATGTAAAATGTATCGGGTTCTCTTCGACAGCCGAGACGTGCGTGTTTCTTGATGAGAATGCTCAGCCGTTATCCAATGTGATTGCGTGGATGGATATGCGAGCAACGAAAGAAGCGGAATATCTGTCCGCACAGTTTGAAAAAGAAGAGATTATAAGAAAGATTGGGTTCGATGGAATTTATGCGATTCATCCTGTGAGCAAGATACTGGCTGTAAAAAATAAGTCTCCGGAGATTTTTGAAAAAACGAGAATGTTCGCACAGATAAAGGATTATTTTATCTATAGGCTAACAGGGAAGTATTATACGGATCATTCAACTGCAAGCGATCATGGATATTTTGATATCACTAACAGATGTTATTGGCAGGAAATGCTCGATTTGGTGGGAATAAAAAAGCAATATTTGCCGGAAATGGTGGCGCCGGGAACAGAGATTGGAACAATTACAGTAAAAGCAGCGGAAGAACTTGGATTGACACCTGGGACAAAAGTTAATGTCGGAGCGTTTGATCAGGGATGTGGAGCGATTGGAGCAGGAAATATCAAGGCGGGGATAGCGTCGGAAAGTACGGGTTCGGCGTTAGTTACAGTCGCGACGATCGACAGACTTAATATAAATTCAGACGGATCGGTTCCTACATTGTGCAGCGCTATACCAGGTAAATATATGTATCAGCCATATTGCACAGGCTCTATGATAATGAAATGGTTTCGGGATGCTTTTTGTGAGAAAGAGAAGAAAATCGAGTCGCAGACAGGACTTAACGCTTATACCCAGATGGATGAATTGGTACGTTTGACACCGCCTGGCGCTGATGGACTGATCATGCTGCCTTATTTTCAAGGATCGGGAATACCAGAGATGAATGAAAATGCGGATGGTGTTTATTATGGTATCAATGCAGGGCATACACGGGGTCATTTTATAAGAGCAATTATGGAAGGACTTGCGATCGCGTTAAAAAGGATGTTGGAATGTGAAGCGAAATTTGGCGCAAACGCAGTCGAGATACGTTCGCTTGGCGGCGGTTCTCAATCAGAAGCGTGGTGTCAGATTAAGGCGGATATCTTGGGAATACCGGTTAAAGTAGTTGCAAACAGCGAGAGTACTCCATGCATGGGGTGTGCGATACTCGCAGGCGTGGCCAATGGAATATGGACTTCAATCGAAGATGCAGCAGACCAGTTTGTAAGCATAAAGAAAACGTATGTTCCAAATCCTGATAACGCAGAAGTGTATAACAGACTTTATCAAAAATATGTAGAGATAACAAAGGCACTGGATCCGACATTTTGATAGGATTTCTGAAACTTTTCTACGTTCCATGTTATAATGAAACTATAATAACCAGAGACTATTATAACGATTTTTTTGAAATTGGGTAACAGAAAATTAACCGATATTTTAGAATTTCAAAAGGACACACAAGAAGATTGATTTATCAAAAGGGGATGCGAAAAAACTCAATCGAGTTTTTTCACATCCTCTTCGTGTGCCGCTGTAAGGCGGCTGTTATTCAGTTGTAAAATAAAAGAGGGCGGTAGCACTTTGGGCTATCTATCCTGTAATTCCAAACCATATCAACAATGCAATCCCTATAATCAGGAAAACAATTCCAACTTGCTTGAAGGGTTTTGCCTCATACTGCTTAAATTTATAAAACAGTAAAAATGCAACGCCAAAAAATAATATCGATATTGTTCCTTTCCATGCCGGATTTCCCTTTATTATGCACATTATCGTTAATACTTGGGTAATAGCTATTATCCATTCAAAGGCATAAACTTTTGCGTCTTTTTCTATTTTTTCATCGCGCTCGTCTTTTATCAATCTTTCTTTTGGTGGCTGTTTCATATCGTAACTCCTCCTAATTTTTATGTTTATAGTACATGAAAGTAAAGATTTCTGTGAACATTGAAATCGAAAAAGCAAATGCCATTCCTACTCCCATTGAAATAAACCCATCATAGCCGGATATTTTCCCCATGACCAACAAAGCAAGCATCAATAAAAAAGAAATACCTTTTATTCCAAAAGTGTGATTTATCAAGTCTATTATTAAATTCAAAGTGCCTAATGCAACTGTAAAAGCGCCGCCGGCAAAAGACTTTTTGTTATAGATTTTCATATTCTTTGTCCTCCAGTGCTTTGTTTTCTTTCAAGCAGCATAGTACTTCGACGCTTACACCAAAAACCTCTGCCATACGATAAGCAAGCATAAGTGAAGGACTATATTGTTCTTTTTCGATTGAAATAATTGTGCGTGACGAAACGTGAACTAAATCCGCTAATTGTTGCTGTGTCATTTTTGCGGCTGTCCGTAATTCCTTTACCTTCGTTTTCATCTCATCCCTCCTAACATGAAGCTTACTTCTCATGAAGGCAGATTCATGTTACGCCTTATTGCTATTGTTGTCAACACTTTTTTGTGAAGTTTACTTCTTGTTTGTGTTTGAAATAGTGGGGGCTACTATCTATCAAATTCATGCGTGTTACTTTACCACACACCTTTGCTGCTGCGATTTACTTTACACGACAAAATGCAAAGCGCCGCACTAACAAAGAACGATGTACGGCTTGCGGTTATGGAGGATATACCTTTCTGGATGGAGTTGTTGGGATGAACAGCGGAATTTTCAACAATCATTAGTCACCAAAGCTATTTGTTTAAGGGAACGGTACGGGATAATCTGCTCATGGGAAAACCGGATGCATCGGATAGCGAATTGTGGGAAGTGCTTGAAAGAGTAAATCTTGCGGATTTCGTCCGTAGTGAAAAAGGTTTGGATACCGGTTTGTCAGAAAAAGCGTCCAATCTGTCCGGCGGTCAATGTCAAAGGCTTGCGCTTGCAAGGGCTCTTCTCCACGATAGTCCGATATATATTTTTGATGAAGCTACTTCTAATATTGATATTGAGAGTGAAAACGATATCATGGATGAGATACAAAATCTGGCGAAGAGCAAGACTGTTATTCTCATATCGCACCGTCTCGTAAATGTGGTAAAAGCAGATACTATATATGTAATGGCAAACGGAAAAATAGCAGAGAGAGGAAAACATAGAGAATTATTGGAAAATAAAGCGGATTATGAAAAGTTGTGGGAAGCGCAGCAAAGATTAGAAAATTATGGAAAGGATGGTGCTGTACAATGAAAAAAAGAAGTGGATTTACCGTTGTGACAAAACTGATCGGTCTTGTAAAACCTCTTACGGCTTATATGGCGCTTGCTGTCATAATGGGGATTGTCGGGCATTTGTGCGCTTCTTTTATCACGATCTTCGGAGGGTTTGCCATACTCGATCTCGTCGGTGCTAATGTGCCGTTTAGTTTGACGATCATTTTTATATCTCTGGCGATATTCTCTATCCTTCGTGCGGCGCTTCGTTATGCAGAGCAGGCGTGCAATCATTTTATTGCATTTAAACTTTTGGCTCTCATACGAGATAAAGTATTTCAAGCTCTTAGAAAGCTGTGTCCCGCCAAATTAGAAAGCAGAGATAAAGGAGATTTGATTTCAGTCATTACATCAGATATCGAACTTTTGGAAGTATTCTATGCTCATACCGTTTCTCCGGTATTGATCTGGTTTTTCTTTACTTTGGTCATGACGGCTTTTATTGCGTCGTACCATATTTGGCTTGGCGGGCTGGCTCTCATCGCCTACCTGACGATCGGAGTGATCATTCCTTTGATTATTTCTAAGATCAGCGGTGACGATGGAATGAAGTTTCGCAGCAAGTCCGGCGCACTTTCCGGTTTTGTATTAGATAGTTTACGTGGACTTTCTGAGACGATCCAGTATGGTCAGGGACAAAAACGTCTTGCGGAAATGAATAAAAAAACAGATGAACTTTCCGCAGATGAAGAGAGAATGAAGAAAATTGCCGGTAGAAATATAGCGGTTACAAATACGGTAATCTTAATATTTGACTTTATGATGCTTTTTCTTTCCGCATATTTGTATCAGACAAACGCGATAGGATTTGACGGGGTATTGATCTGTACGCTTACATTGTTTTCATCTTTCGGACCGGCAATAGCGCTTGCTAATTTAGGCAGCACTTTGCAAAACACCTTCGCATCCGGCAGCCGTGTACTTGATATTTTAGAGGAAGAGCCTCTTGTTGAGGAGATTAAAGATGAAAAAGAGATTTCGTTTAACGGCGCCAAGGCGGAAAACGTAACTTTTGCTTATAAGGACGAAATAATTCTTGACAACCTTTCGGCAGATATTCCGAAAAATTCAGTCGTCGGGATCGTGGGCAGAAGCGGAAGCGGTAAATCCACTCTTCTGAAGCTATTTATGCGATTTTGGAAGGTGGAGAATGGAAGCGTCAAACTTTCCGATACTGATATAGAGCATATCAATACTGCAAATCTTAGAAATATGGAAAGTTTTGTGACACAGGAAACACATTTGTTTCACGACAGCATAAAAAATAATATAAGAATTGCAAAACTAAATGCAACAGATGAAGAAATAAAGGCTGCTTGTCAAAAAGCTTCTGTTCATGAGTTTATTATGACTTTGCCGCAAGGTTATGATACACAGGTAGGAGAACTGGGCGATACGCTTTCAGGCGGTGAAAGACAGCGGATCGGTCTTGCCCGTGCCTTTTTACATGACGCGCCGTTTATGCTGCTTGACGAGCCTACAAGTAATTTAGATAGTTTAAATGAAGCTGTCATACTTAGATCTTTACATGAAGAACGGAATGGAAAAACGGTTGTGCTCGTATCACACAGAGAGTCTACGATGCGAATTGCCGACAAGATATATTCGGTAGAGCATGGGAGAATGAGCTGATAAGAAAAATGTCATGTAAACTATACTGTTGAAACAAAAAAGAAAAAGCGATAGGAGAAAGAAGATGAATATAAAAAAGATACTTTACATTATTTTTGGGTGTATAAGCTTTGGAGTGGGCGCAGTGGGCGCGGTGCTGCCGGTTCTTCCGACATTTCCGTTTTTGATTTTTGCCGCTTTTTGTTTTGCGAGAAGTTCTAAGAAGTTAGACAAATGGTTTAAGGGAACAAAATTATATAAAAATAATCTTGAAACTTATGCAAAAGGTCAGGGGATGACGAGGAAAACAAAAATTCGGATCATGATCACAGTGACATTTTTAATGTCTTTTGGCTTTTTTATAATGTTTAGAAAAAATCTTTATATACCGTGTTCGATACTTTTCGGTGTCTGGCTGTTTCATATTTTGTATTTTACATTCGGTGTAAAAAGATATATTCCGAAGGAGAATGAAGGGATATGAAAAAGATTTGTTATAGTTTAAGGTCACATGCGCATAATGCGAATAAATTGAAAAAAGGAATCATCGGAAAAGAAGAAAAGAAGAAAAGGATTAAAATTGATTATTGACATTTATAAAGTCGGGTGGTATACTGTGAAAAAATTTAATATATTAAACCGTTGAAGCGGAGATAACGTCAATGATGCCTTTACAGAGAGTCCGGGCAGCTGAGAGCCGGATGAGAAACAAGTTGGCAAATGGACCGCTGAGGGTGCAGTCAAATGGATGTTTTTCCAGAGTATTCTGCAACGTGTGGGCATACGTCAGTTGCCGGGGATATGTTGGTATCCTGTTAAGTGCACAGGGAATCCTGTGAATGCAAGGTGGCACCGCGGATAGTGTCGTACTTTTTATTTATGTACACGATTCGTCCTTGACAGATTTATTTTTTCTGTCAGGGGCGTTTTTTTATTCCCATAAATTCCTCTGACAAGATTGCAACGAAAAGTAGTGTAATGATTTCTGGATCGGAGGTATGAAGTATGAATGTTTTACCGACACAAGAAGAAGTCAGAAGAATCGCTTCAACCGGAAAATATAAAGTGATTCCGGTCAGCTGCGAAATACTTTCTGATTTTACGACTCCTATTGAAACATTAAGGAGATTGAAAAATGTATCTACGCGCTGTTATATGCTGGAATCTGCATATGCAAATGAAACAAGGGGACGTTACACGTTTCTCGGTTTTAATCCCATAATGGAGGTGCGATGTTCTGACGGAGAAATGAACACCGGAATACTGAAGTTACAAACAGAGCATCCGTCAGCGTATTTACGCCAGATTCTCTCTGAATACAAAAGTCCTTGCTTTTCTTATCTTCCGCCATTTACGGGAGGTCTTGTGGGATATTTTTCCTATGATTATTTCGGATATAGTGAAGCGGCGGCAAAAGGGCAAGTGGAAGATACAGAAAAATTTCCGGATGTAGATTTGATGCTGTTTGACAAAGTAATAGCGTTCGATCATTTCAGACAGAAGATCATTCTTATTGTCAATATGAAACTGCATGATGTTGAAAGTGAATACAATAAAGCGGTCATGGAACTAAAACAGCTTGCTCATCTGTTAAAAAACGGGGAAAAGAAGAAAGAAACCGGCGGAAAACGTCAGGGAAAAGTTACTGCGGCGTTCGGAAAAGAACAGTTTTGCGATATGGTTCAAAGAGCAAAAAAACATATTTATGAAGGAGATATTTTTCAGATCGTGTTATCGAATATGTTATCAGCGCCTTATGAGGGAAGCCTCATCAATGCTTATCGGGTTCTTAGGACAACGAATCCTTCTCCGTATATGTTTTATTTTTCAGGAACAGATCTTGAGGTGGCAGGCGCTTCACCGGAAACATTGGTTAAATTGGAGAACGGAACGCTTCATACGTTTCCATTGGCAGGAACGAGACCAAGAGGAAGAGATGAGACAGAGGATAAAGCGTTGGAAAAGGAACTGCTGACAGATGAAAAAGAGTTGGCAGAGCACAACATGCTGGTGGATCTGGGGAGAAACGATCTTGGGAAAATCAGCCGGTTCGGCACTGTGAAAGTAGAAAAATTACATTCTGTGGAGCGGTTTTCCCATGTCATGCATATCGGCTCTTCGGTGAGCGGGAAAATAAAAGAGAAGTGTGATGCTTTGGATGCCATAGAAGCGGTACTGCCGGCAGGAACACTTTCAGGAGCGCCGAAGATCCGGGCTTGTCAGTTGATCGGTGAATTGGAGAACAACAAACGGGGCATTTATGGCGGCGCCGTCGGGTATATTGATTTTGCGGGAAATATGGATACCTGTATTGCAATCCGCATGGCATATAAGAAAAACGGAAAGGTTTTTGTAAGAAGCGGAGCCGGGATCGTAGCAGATTCCGTACCGGAACGAGAATATGAAGAGTGTTTAAATAAAGCAAAAGCTACATTGAAAGCGCTGGAACTTGCAGAGGAGGTGGAAGAATGATCTTACTCATTGATAATTATGACAGCTTTTCCTATAACCTTTATCAGATGATCGGAGAGATAGAACCGGATGTGAAGGTTGTCCGTAATGATGAAATGTCTGTGGATGAAATCCGACGTCTGAAGCCGGAGAGGATCATTCTTTCACCCGGACCCGGCAGACCGGAAGATGACGGGATACTCATAGAAGTTGTAAAAGAACTTGGGAAAGAAATTCCAATCCTCGGTGTCTGCTTGGGACATCAGGCAGTCTGCGCGGCCTTTGGAGCGAAAATTACTTATGCAAAAGAGCAAATGCACGGAAAGCAGTCTCAGATAAAAGTCGATACCGAAACGTTGTTGTTTTCAGGCTGCTCAAAGAGCATTTTGGCTGCAAGATATCATTCTCTTGCGGCAGACGCCGATACGATTCCGGACAGTCTCTATGTTACCGCCTCCACAAAAGACGGAGAAATCATGGCGGTACAGCATAAGGAATATCCGATTTACAGTGTGCAGTTCCATCCGGAATCCATTATGACACCGGAGGGAAGACAAATACTTAGAAATTTTATACAAGGAGGAATAAGACATGATCAAAGAAGCGATCGTAAAAATTGTAAATAAGGAAGATCTCACATATGATGAGGCGTATACAGTTATGAATGAAATTATGAGCGGACAGACATCCGAGATACAGAATGCGGCTTTCCTTGCTGCTCTGTCAACGAAAAGCGCCAGAGCAGAGACAACAGATGAAATTGCCGGATGTGCGGCTGCCATGAGAGCACATGCAACCCGTGTGGAGACCGGAATGGAATTGTTTGAAATCGTAGGAACAGGCGGCGATCATGCGCAGAGTTTTAATATTTCGACCACAGCGGCATTGGTCGCGGCGGCATCTGGAATGAAGGTTGCCAAGCACGGAAACCGGGCGGCATCCTCCCAATGCGGAACGGCAGACTGTCTGGAAGCTCTCGGAGTTAATATTCGCCAGAATCCGAAAAAGTGTCTGGAACTGCTGAAGGAAGCAGGAATGTGCTTTTTCTTTGCACAGGAGTATCATACTTCCATGAAATATGTGGGGGCAATACGAAAAGAATTAGGTTTTCGTACCGTTTTCAATATTTTAGGCCCGTTGACAAACCCGGGAACACCTACGATGCAGTTGCTGGGAGTGTACGATGAGTATCTCGTGGAACCTTTGGCACAGGTATTGCTCAATCTCGGCATCCGACGGGGGATGGTAGTATACGGACAGGATAAGCTGGATGAAATTTCTATGAGTGCAGCGACGACCGTATGTGAGATTCGGGACGGATGGTTTCGGACATTTGTTCTCACACCGGAAGAATTCGGGTTTGAACGCTGCAGTAAAGAAGATTTAAAAGGCGGCACACCGAAAGAAAACGCAGAGATCACGCTTGCAATCTTAAAAGGGGAGAAAGGGCCTAAGAGAAATGCCGTATTGCTCAATGCCGGAGCGGCGCTTTATATCGGCGAAAAAGCGGACAGTATAAAGGCGGGAATTGCACTGGCAGAAGAACTGATTGATTCCGGGAAAGCTTTGGATACATTGCATCGGCTGATCGAAGGAAGCAATCGTGAGGAGGAGTGTGTATGACGATTTTAGAACAGCTTGCAGGCTATGCCAGAGAACGAACCGAAAAAGCAAAACAGAAACGGCCGCTTTCGACGTTGAGGAAACAGGCCTTTTCAATGCCGAAAGGAAGTTTTGCATTTGAAAATGCGATAAAAAAGCCGGAGCTCTCTTTTATCTGTGAATGTAAGAAGGCGTCTCCGTCCAGAGGGATCATCGTTAGTGATTTTCCATATATACAGATTGCAAAAGAGTATGAGAGCGCCGGAGCAGACTGTATTTCCGTATTGACAGAACCAGGATGGTTTTTAGGGAAGGATGCATATCTTAGAGAAATCGCCGAAGCAGTATCTATTCCTTGTCTGCGAAAAGATTTTACTGTAGATGAATATATGCTCTATGAAGCAAAAGTGTTGGGGGCATCAGCGGTACTTTTGATCTGTTCCATACTCAGTGAGCGGCAGATTCAGGAATATATCGGTATCTGTGATGAGATGGGGATTTCGGCTTTGGTAGAGGCACATGATGAAAAAGAAGTGACAATGGCGGTTCGTGCCGGGGCGCGTCTTATAGGGATCAACAATCGGAATTTAAAAGATTTTACAGTAGATACAGACAATAGCCGCAGGTTTCGTGAAATGATTCCGCCGGAGATACTGTTTGTTTCGGAAAGTGGAATTTGCAGCGCCGAAGATGTGAAAAGATTGCGTGAGATCGGCACGGATGCGGTGTTGATCGGAGAAGCGCTTATGAGAACAGAAAACAAGGCGGAAAAGCTGGCTTGGCTAAGAGGTGCTATATGACAAAAATAAAATTTTGCGGTTTGTCCCGCCGGTGTGATATTGAAGCGGTAAACGAACTGAAACCGGAATATATCGGATTCGTATTTGTAAAGACAAGTAAAAGATATGTTTCTTTTGAAAAAGCGGAGGAATTAAAAAGCCTGCTGGATCCAAAGATCAAGGCGGTCGGAGTTTTTGCAAATGAAGATTTAAAACGAATCGAAGAAATTTGCGAGAAAAAGGTGATTGACGTCGTTCAGCTTCATGGGCTAGAAGAAGAGAAAGAACTGAACTATCTGAGAAGCCGTATTGTTCAGCCGGTCATCAAAGCTTTTTGTATAAAAAAGGAAGAAGATGTCAGACAAGCGGAAAGAAGTCCGGCGGATTTTATTTTATTGGATTCCGGTGCCGGAACCGGAAGAACTTTTGAATGGGAGTGGATAAAACATATGGAAAGACCGTATTTTCTTGCAGGAGGAATCCATATAGATAATGTAGAAAAAGCGCTGGAGCAGTTAAAACCTTATGCGATCGATGTAAGCTCCGGAATCGAAACAGAGGGACGAAAAGATAAAAGAAAAATGGCAGCGATTATGAAAGCAGTCAGAAAGGAACGAAAATTATGACGAATCAAAAAGGACGTTTTGGCACGCATGGCGGGCAATATATCCCGGAGACATTGATGAATGCTGTGATCGAATTGGAAGCAGCATATGAGCATTACAAAAATGATCCGGAATTTAACCGGGAACTCGCAGAACTTTTCAACGAATACGCAGGCAGACCCTCCAGACTGTATTATGCAGAGAAGATGACGAAAGATCTTGGGGGAGCAAAAATATATCTGAAACGAGAGGACCTCAACCATACGGGCGCTCATAAGATCAATAATGTGCTGGGACAGGCATTGCTTGCAAAAAAAATGGGAAAGACAAGATTGATCGCGGAAACCGGAGCCGGACAGCATGGAGTTGCAACCGCAACGGCTGCCGCGCTTATGGGGATGGAATGTGTCGTGTTTATGGGAGAAGAAGATACGATCCGGCAGGCTTTGAACGTATATCGGATGCGTCTGCTGGGAGCGGAAGTGATCCCTGTAACGACAGGGACGGCAACTTTAAAAGATGCCGTTTCGGAAGCGATGCGTGAATGGACCTCCCGGATCGCCGATACGCACTACTGTCTCGGATCGGTTATGGGACCCCATCCGTTTCCTACGATTGTCCGTGATTTTCAGGCAGTTATTTCAAAAGAAATCAAAGAGCAGATCCTTCAAAAAGAAGGGCGGCTTCCGGATGCGGTGATCGCCTGTGTCGGAGGCGGTTCAAATGCGATCGGCAGCTTTTATCATTTTATTGAGGACAAAAAAGTCCGCCTGATCGGCTGTGAAGCGGCCGGCAGGGGAATTGATACCGATGAAACCGCGGCTACGATCACAACAGGGAAACTTGGGATTTTTCATGGTATGAAATCTTATTTTTGTCAGGATGAATATGGACAGATCGCTCCGGTCTATTCTATTTCCGCCGGACTGGATTATCCGGGAGTAGGGCCGGAACATGCCTATCTGCATGATATGGGAAGAGCGGAATATGTGCCGGTGACGGATGAAGAAGCCGTTCGGGCGTTTGAATATCTGGCAAAGACAGAAGGGATCATTCCGGCGATCGAATCGGCGCATGCAGTTGCTCATGCAATGAAAGTCGCGCCGCTGATGAGTCCGGAAAAGATAATCGTAGTTACGATTTCCGGCAGAGGAGATAAAGACTGTGCGGCAATCGCCCGATACAGAGGGGAGGATATTTATGAGTAATATTAAGAATGCGTTTCAGAACAAAAAAGCATTTATTGCATTTTTCACCTGTGGGGATCCGGATCTGGAAACAACGAAAAAAGCGATCCGATCAGCAGTAAAAAACGGTGCGGATCTGATAGAACTTGGGATTCCGTTCTCTGATCCGACCGCGGAAGGACCGGTGATTCAGGCGGCAAATTTAAGAGCTTTGAAAGGCGGGATCACTACCGATAAAATCTTTGCGTTCGTAAGAGAACTGCGCAAAGAGACAGATGTACCGTTGGTTTTTATGACGTATACGAATGTGGTGTTTTCTTATGGAGTAGAAAAATTTGTTTCAGAGTGTCAAAAGAGCCGGATTGACGGACTGATCCTGCCGGATCTTCCATTTGAAGAAAAGGAAGAATTTCATCCGATCTGTGCCGGATATGGGGTGGATCTGATCTCTATGGTTGCTCCGACTTCGGAAAAACGAATTGCAAAGATTGCGAGAGAGGCGGAAGGATTTTTGTATGTTGTCTCAAGCCTCGGCGTGACGGGGATGAGAAATGAGATTACGACAGATCTGACTTCTATTGTGGCGACCATTCGTGAAAACACCCGGATTCCGTGTGCGGTCGGATTTGGAATCTCTACGCCTCAACAGGCAGCCGCGATGGCAGAACATGCGGATGGGGTGATCGTAGGGTCTGCCATCGTAACTATAATGGAAAAGTATGGGAAGAATGCACCGCAATATGTCGGCGATTATGTGAAAGAGATGAAAAAAGCGCTGTCTGTATATTGATATAGAGGGCAGAAAAACTGGAAAATATGTTTTTCTTAAGATATACTATGTCATAGTAACAGCATTTTAAAGTAGGATTAAGGTGATACGTTTATTTTTATATAGAAATATAGTTCGCTGTGAGTAAAGGAAAAAGATAAGTGAAGCGGGCGGAAACAGGAGATATATATTATGCGGTTATTATTGGCAGAAGATGAAAGAGCGCTGTCAAAAGCGCTGACAGCGATTTTGGAAAGAAATAATTACTCTGTGGATGCAGTTTATGACGGTCAGAGTGCATTGGACTATCTGGAAGCGGATAATTATGATGGGGTAGTCTTAGATATTATGATGCCTAAAGTGGATGGACTGACAGTGTTAAGGAAAGTTCGGGAAAGAGGAAATCTGATTCCGATTCTGTTGTTGACGGCAAAATCAGAAGTAGATGATAAAGTAGAGGGATTGGATGCCGGAGCAAATGATTATCTGGCAAAACCTTTTCATTCAAAAGAACTGTTGGCAAGAATCCGGGCAATCACAAGAGCGCAGACAGCACAGGCAAATTCCAAATTGAAGATGGGAAATGTCACGCTGGATCGGGCGGCATTTGAACTTTCTACAAGTAAGGGAAGTTTCCGCCTTGCCAATAAAGAGTTTCAGATGCTGGAGCTTTTAATGTGCAATCCGCATCAATTAATTTCTTCTGAACGTTTTTTGGAAAAAATATGGGGATACGACAGTGAAGCAGAGATAAATGTAGTTTGGGTATATATTTCTTATTTGAGAAAGAAGTTGTCTGCTCTCCACGCAGATATTCAGATCAAAGCGACGAGAAATGCAGGATATTCTCTGGAGGAGCGGTCATGATAAAAAAACTTCGTATTAAACTCATCGTAGCGTCCATGATATCTTTGTTTCTTGTACTTTTTATCATAGGAGGGATTGCAGGTGTTTTAAACTACAGGAAGATCGTAGAAGATGCTGATCGAATTCTTGAAGTTTTGGAAAAAAATGCAGGACATTTTCCGAAAATGCTTCAGGGAAACGAAAAAGGGGACAGACATGGGATCTCACCGGAGATCCCTTATGAATCCAGATATTTTTCTGTTCTATTGGATGAAAAAGGAGAGGTTATTTTAACAGATACGTCAAAGATTGTATCCATAGACACAGAAAATGCAATAGAATACGCATCAGAAGTTTGGGCAAGAGGAAAAGAAAAAGGATTTATGGATCATTATCGCTATTGGCAGACGTCTTATGGCGGGGAGATACGTGTTATTTTCTTAGATTGCAGGAGACAGTTGGATAATTTCCTGAACTTTTTATTTACTACAATGATCGTATCTTTCATAGGGCTGTTATCGGTTTTGTTTTTGATGATTTATTTTTCCGGGCGTATTGTCAAACCGTTTTCTGATAATTATGAAAAGCAGAAGCGGTTTATTACGGATGCAGGGCATGAACTAAAGACACCCTTGACGATTATTGAAGCAGACACGGAAGTTTTGGAAATGGACTTCGGTGAGAATGAATGGCTGCAGGATATTCGGGAACAGACAAAAAGACTTGCGGATCTTACAGGTTCTTTAGTTATGCTTTCCCGTATGGAAGAAGGACAGAATGGAAATTTGAAAGTAGAGTTTCCTTTATCTGATATGGTGGAAGAGGTATGTCATACTTTTCAGGCACCGGCAAAGATACAGGGAATCTGTATGAAAACTGCGATTACACCTATGATTTCTATAAAAGGCGATGAAAAAGCAATCCGAAGTCTGATAACGATTTTGCTTGATAATGCCGTCAAATATACGAATGAAAGGGGGAGGATTGACGTTACTCTCGGGAGAAAGAAAAACCGTATTTATCTGTCTGTATTTAATACGACAGAATATATTTCAAAAGAACAGACTTCTCGTTTATTTGATCGTTTTTATCGGACAGATATTTCCAGAAATTCCCAGACAGGAGGATACGGACTTGGACTTTCTATAGCGGCGGCGACAGCAGGTTCTCACAAGGGAAAGATCACGGCAGAAACAGAAGATGAAAAATCGCTGCGTATTACAGTGACTTTCCCGGGGCAATGATGAATAAACAGTACATGAGAAGCGTCAAAGAGATCGTTTGTACTGATAATATCGAATATGCAAAAGGCAGTAAATCTCAGGTTAATAACCTAGGGTTTACTGCCTTTTTAAGATGATTTTGTTTTAAAGTACAATTAAGGTACAGCGTGTACGATAGTCCTGTCAATAAAAACAGATAATTTATTTCATCAAGGAATTTGACGTGGAAAGTTGAAGGTTTTGATGGGATAGAACAGATGGAGGGAATATTTAGATGGAGATGAAGAAACAAAAAAAGATAATAGGTGGGATGATTTTAGTTTTGGCAGTGATAGCCTGCGCCTCTTTTTTAAAACCGGCGGCAGAAGAAATTGCACAGGAAGAAACGTCAGAAATATATCAAAATGAAATAAAGACCATTTATACCGAAGCGTATCAAGATGAAGTGGAAACACAGATTGAAGAAGAAAAAAGCAATGGAGCATACACAGAGGATAATATGCTGATAAAAGAGAATCCATATGGAACAAATACCTTGTCTTTATATGTTTATTTTACTACGCAGGAGCCGGTATCTGTTTCTTACAATGTTTCAGTTCCGGATTCGTCTATCGGTGATTTTTCGCAAACGCCGGAAGGGGAGGGCGGATTTGATACGGAACATGAGTTTCAGGTTATAGGGTTGATACCGGAAGAATGTAATACTATTACATTTACTTTGACAAAAGAAGATGGAAGCGTGGAGACATATTCTTATGTACATGAAATGGGAGAATTGTCCGGAAAAGAGGAGATTCAGCTGAAACAAACAGAAGCAGCCGAAGGGAGTGAAACTGTTTCAGACGGGTTATACGTCGTTTTAGGAAATGACAGTGATGAAGAAGATTTCATGTATTATTACGATAATTCCGGTGTGCTCAGAGGAGAAATTCCGTTGATCGGTTACAGGAGCCACAGGCTTTTATTCCGGGATGATTGTATGTATTACAGTATATCAGAAAGCAAAATTGCGGCGGTGAATCATCTTGGAAAAGCAGAGAAGATTTATGATACGGGTACATACAGTCTTCATCATGATTATGTGTTTGATGATGATGGAAATTTGCTTGTTTTGGCAACAGACACTGAAAGCGACAGTGTGGAAGATCAAATTATTCAGATTAATACGCAGACAGGTGAAGTTAGCTGTGTGCTCGATTTGGGAGAGTTATTTTCTGATTATAAAGAAGAATGTACGGAAAATGAAGATGGAGAATTGGATTGGATACATATAAACACGATACAGTGGATAGGGGACGATGCCGTTTTACTAAGCTCCAGAGAGACTTCGACTATTTTGATGATCGAAGATATTTATGATACTCCTCAGATAACATATATGATTGGGGAGGAGAGTTTCTGGGAAGGAACAGGATATGAGGAATTGTTGCTTGAAAAAGATGAGAGTGCGGGAACATTTTCCAATACGGGAGGGCAGCATTCTGTCACATATGTACAAGATGATTCTTTAAATGCAGGAGAATATTATCTCTATCTGTTTAATAATAATTTCGGAGTAAGTAAGTCGAAACCTGCTTATGATTGGGAACAGATAGAAGGAATCGAAACATCGATGAAAGAAGGAGAGGAATCCTATTATTATAAATATAAAGTAAATGAAAATAATGGGACCTATTCCCTGATACAATCTTTTAAAGTTCCATATTCTGCTTATGTCAGCAGTGCACAGGAGTATGAGGGAAATATTATTATAGATTCCGGTATGCAGGGAATTTTCGGAGAATATGACGCATCAGGGAATATCATTCAAGAATTTGAGATGGAACTTGCCGATGAATATATTTACCGTGTATATAAGTATGATTTTGCGGACTTCTATTTTGAAAAGCAGTAGAAATATATGGCGGGATTTTAAGTAAAATTAAGGTGAGCAGTATATGATCTGTCTGTAAAATATAAAACATATGGAGGAATATTATGGCCTATCAAATGACTTTTAAGCGTTATGAATTAAAATATCTGCTTAATAAGAAAGAAAAAGAAGAGATTCTTCTTGCAATGAAACCGCATATGAAATTGGATGATTATGGAAGAACGGTGATAAGAAATATTTATTTTGACACAGAGAATTTCCGGCTTATCCGGCGGTCGCTGGAAAAGCCGGTATATAAAGAAAAACTTCGCATCCGAAGTTATAAACCGGTACAGATTACGGATCCGGTATTTGTGGAGATTAAGAAAAAGTATAAATCGGTTGTGTATAAGCGCAGACTTCTGCTTCCGGAAAAGACAGTGATGGAAAGTTTTCGGACAGGAGAGCCGCTTCCGGTATGTTCGCAGATAGGAGATGAAATACAGTATTTCCGCGAGTATTATAAAAACCTTCAGCCATCCGTGTTTTTGTCTTATGAAAGGGAAGCGTTTTATTCCTTAGACGGAAGTGATTTTCGGGTAACGTTTGATGAAAATATTCTATACCGCAGAAACGACATTTCTTTAGAAAGTGAAATTTATGGACATCCCTTATTGGGAAAACAACAGACATTGATGGAAATTAAAACATCCGGTGGAATTCCGCTTTGGATGAGTGAAACGCTCACAAGACATCATTTGTATAAAACATCATTTTCAAAATATGGTTCTGCTTATCAACGTATGATGGAAGCGGCCATGCAGGGAGGATACTGTTATGCTTAATACTTTATTTCAAGGGATTTTTGATACAGATATGACTAGTGTGATTTCCGTTTCGGACTTTTTATTGTGTGTGGGATGCGCACTTGCAGTTGGATTGATCCTGGCGGGAACTTACATGTATGGAACAAAATACACGAAGAGTTTCGTGGCAACGCTGGCGTTGCTTCCGGCAGTGGTCTGTGTAGTGATTATGATGGTAAATGGAAATGTAGGAACCGGCGTAGCAGTTGCGGGAGCGTTTAGTCTCGTACGATTTCGCTCCGTTCCGGGATCGGCAAAAGAAATCGGGGCTATTTTTCTTGCTATGTGTTCCGGTCTGGTAGCGGGAATGGGATATTTGGCCTATGCGTTATTATCAGCAGTGATTCTCGGCATCATTATGCTGTTGTATAATCGGATGGATTTTGGAACGAGAAAGCATGGATTACGTTATAAAACATTGCACATTACAATACCGGAAGATTTGGATTACAGCGGAGTGTTTGACAAGATATTAAAGCAGTACACTGAAGATTATGAGGTAGTACAGATTAAAACAACAAACATGGGAAGTTTATTCAAATTGACATACAACCTTACGTTGAAAAAACCGGAAACGGAAAAAGAATTGATCGATAAACTTCGATGTAGGAATGGAAATCTGGAAATTACAATGTGCAGACAGGAGACGGTAATCGGAGAATTATAGGAGGCGATGAGAAATGCGGAAAAGAGAAGTTGTATTATTTTTTGTAATGGGATCGTTTTTGCTATCCGGCTGTCATACAACAAATCAGGATACACAGCAAAATACAGATAGTACAGCGTCTGAGAGTACCTCTGCGACGGAAATAGATACTTCTGCTATGTTTTCCGATAGAGACAAAGAGGTCGGATATGAAGAAGAGGAGAGTGTCGCTGTCTTGTTGGCGGACAAGGGGTCTTCCTGTGAATCTGATTCAGTGTCGATTGATGAAAACGTAGTGACTATTACAGAGGAAGGGACATACATACTTTCAGGTTCTCTCTCAGATGGAATGGTGATTGTAGATGCGGAGGATACAGATAAAATTCAGCTTGTTTTGGATGATGTATCTATTTCTAATTCTCAGTCGGCTGCTTTGTATATACGGTCTGCAGATAAAGTATTTGTCACCACTGCAGCGGGAACGGAAAACGAGCTGATTAATTTAGGAACGTATATTACTATAGATGAGAATAATATTGATGCAGCGGTATTTTCAAAATCAGATCTGACTCTCAACGGAGAAGGAATACTTACCGTTACCGCTCAGGAAGGACATGGAATCGTATCAAAAGATGATCTTGTCTTTACAAGCGGTGACTATACGATTACAAGTGCAAAACATGGGATATCGGGAAAGGACAGCGTCCGGATTGCTAATGGTTCTTATAAGATTATATCCGGAAAAGATGGGATACATGGAGAAAATACCGAGGACAGTAGTTTAGGTTTTGTCTATTTGGCAGGAGGTACTTTTGATATTACCTCACAGCAGGATGGAGTCAGTGCCGGTGCATGGCTTCAGGCAGAGGAGGGAACTTACACTATTGTGGCAGGAGAGGGAAGCGCCGGGGTACAGAATCAGGAATTAGAAACGAAGATGCTGCCGGAACAGTTACCGCAAGATACAACAGAGGAAAACACAACCAGTATCAAGGGAATGAAAGCGTCTGCACAGATTGTATTAAAAGGCGGAACCTATACAGTTGATACGGAGGATGATGCATTTCATTCCAATGGGAATTTTGTTGTCAGTGGAGGCACTTACAGTGTGTCATCGGGAGACGACGGGATTCATGCAGATGGGAACGTTACGATTTCCGGAGGGAGTATAGATATTTTAAAAAGCTATGAAGGAATCGAAGGCTTGAGTATTGATATTACAGGGGGCGAGCTTTCTGTACTGGCCTCTGATGACGGAATGAATGCAGCAGGAGGAAATGACAGCAGCGGATTTGACGGACCCGGAGGCGGGGGAGATCAGTTTGCGGTTACGGAAGGCGCTTACATTCACCTTTCCGGAGGTAAGCTCAATGTCAACGCGTCGGGAGATGGCATTGATTCCAATGGGGATCTTACGGTTTCCGGTGGAGAAACTTATGTTTCCGGTCCTTCTAATGATGGAAACGGAACATTGGATTACAGTGGCAGTGCAGTGATTACGGGAGGAGTCTTTGCGGCGTCAGGATCATCGGGGATGGCGCAAAGCTTTGATGATTCTTCCACACAAGGGTGCATGATGGTCAATGTAGAGGCGCAGGAAGCCGATACGGATATTGTGCTTTTAGATGACAGTGGAAATGAAATTTTGAGCTGGAGCGCTGAAGAAACGTATTCATCTGTCATTATAAGCTGTGAGGAAATCAAAGAGGGAGAAAATTATACCGTAAAATGTGGAGAGACAGAACAGAGTGTTACGATGGACAGTTTGGTTTATGGAAGTAATTCTCCGTCAGGAGGAAATCCCGGAGGCGGTCAGGGAGGAGGAAACCGAAAAGAAGATGACATGCAGGGAAAACCGGAAAGAGGACAGGAACCGGGAAAGAAAGAAAATTCGCAGGAAAGTATGCCGCCTGATATGCCATCGGGTGGCAGCACAGAAAACAGTTCTTCGGAAGGAGGCGGCAGCTTATGAAGTCATGTTCAAAAATCGCACTGATTCCGGCATACAATCCGGAGTATTGTCTGGTAGATTTGGTACAGACATTAAAGAAAAAGGGATTTTGGATTTTAGTAGTGGATGACGGAAGTTCAGAAGAACATAAAATAATATTTCGGGATATTAACGATGTAGGAAATGTGCTTATACTTACGCATATAAAAAATGAAGGGAAAGGAAGTGCTTTAAAAACAGGTCTGTCTTATATTCAAACAAATATATCCGATTATTGTATTGTAGTGACAGTAGATGCAGACGGACAACACAGTCCGTCAGATGTGGAAAAGATATGTAAGGAAGCACAACGGCATCCGGGATATCTGATTTTGGGAAGCAGAAAAATACAAAAAGAAACACCGTTTAAAAGTAAATTTGGAAATCGGATCACCCGTATTGTCTATGGGCTTATTACAGGGGTTCATCTTTATGATACGCAGACAGGACTACGGGCTTTTGATAACACGATTCTTTCGGATTTACTTGAAATTCCGGGAGAACGATATGAATATGAAATGAATGTACTGCTGGAATGCAGCAGAAAGCAGATTTTCATGAAGGAGATTCCGATTGAAACAATTTACAGAAATGAAAATGTTGGATCTCATTTTCATCCGTGGAAAGATTCTTGCATGATCTATAAAGAGATTTTAAAATTTTCGGCATCCTCATTTCTCAGTTTTCTTTTAGACTATGGGATGTACAGCGCATTTCTATGGGTTATGAGGGGAACTGCAAAAGGTTTTTCTGTCTTGTGCTCCAACGTCGCGGCGAGAATCATAAGCGGATGTTTTAATTATCACATAAACCGAAAACTGGTTTTTCAAAAAGAAACCAATACGACTGCAATGGCGGCAGAATATGTTTTCTTAGCGGCAGGGATTTTAGCTGGGAATACTCTGATTTTAGAGTTGTTTGTAGGTGCCGGGATGAACCGATATGTGGCGAAACCCTGTACAGAACTATTATTTTTTATGATAAGTTGGTTTGTTCAAAGAACATTCATATTCAAACAAAAAAAGACGAGGATATTAAAATGCTAAAATATTTAAAAATACATTGGATCGGATGTCTGTATAGTATTTTGCTGATCGGTTTTACAGTATATATGTTTATGGATACATTTTTGATTTCAAAAGTGTATCGCTTGGAAGAGAAGACAGAAGGACAGAATATTATTCAAGAGAAAAGTAGATCAGGTGAAGAGCAGGCGACTTCGGAAACAGAGGCTGAGATATCGGAAACATCGTATGAGGACGGGCAGATTTCTGTTACTTTGACAGAATATTGTGAGGCTGACACTACGGTTTATGTAGCAGATATATTGCTTTCTTCATCCGAGTATCTGAAAACAGCCTTTGCACAAAACAGTTACGGAAAAAATGTAACGGAAAAGACATCGGAAATGGCTGCCCGGGAAAATGCCGTATTAGCTATTAATGGGGATTATTATGGAGCGCAGGAAAAAGGATATGTTCTTCGGAGCGGAAAGCTGTATCGGAGTGAAGCAGAAAAAGGACAAGAAGATTTGGTGATTTATCAGGATGGAACTTTTGAGATTATCTCAGAAGAAGATATTGCGGCAGAAGAATTGTTAGAACAAGGTGCACAGGAAATTTTATCTTTTGGCCCGGCTCTTATACAAGAGGGAGATATTTGTGTGACAGAAGAAGATGAAGTGGGAAAAGCGATGGCAAGCAACCCAAGAACGGCAATCGGGATCATAGATTCTCTTCATTATGTATTTGTTGTTTCAGATGGGCGAACAGAAGAAAGCGAAGGACTTTCTCTTTTGGAACTGGCAGAATTTATGGATGGATTAGGGGTAGAAACAGCTTATAATCTGGATGGAGGCGGCTCTTCCACTATGTATTTTAACGGAAAGGTTGTCAACAAACCGACGACCAGTGGAAAGAGTATAAAAGAGAGGAGTGTAAGTGACATTGTCTATATCGGATATTAAAAAAAGCGGAAAAGAAATAGAAACTATTATATACATCTATTTGTTAGTCACCATATTGTGTGCCGCTTTTGGCGCGGTTTATGAATTGTTTAGTCACGGAGTATTTTCTTATTATATGCTCTATGCGTTTGGTGCTCCGCTATTAGGCGGGGTACTCCCTTTTTATTGCTTATACTATTTTCGCAGAAGAATACCGGGGACAATTTCACGTCGTTTTCAACACTTTGGGGTTTCAGCCGTAACAGTAGGATGTATTTTTAACGGGATTTTGGAAATCTATGGAACAACGAATCGCTTGACAAATATATATTTTATTATCGGAGGAATGCTTCTTATTCTGGGAGTTTTTCTATATTGTTTGAAAAAGTAGTTGGAACTATGCCGGGATATTTTACAAAGTGATACATGGAAGCACATAGATGAAAGAAGTCGGTGAACTGCCGGCATGTAATTATACAATTTTTGAGATGTATATAAACGGAAATCATGTAAAATATTGTACATGATTCATGGAAAGGAGTATAATACGGATATATAAAAAATAAAAGGGAAAGCGGGGAAAAGAATGAGGAAAAAGAAAGTTTTTGCGCTTGCAATGGCGGGATGCATGATGTTCACACAACCGGTATTTGCAGAGAAATTGCAGAAAGAACTTACAGATGCAGTCGTGATATCAGATGACGCACAAAAAGCAGGTAATTTGGATGTGCTCTCTGAAGATGGAGAGAAAACGTTTTTTGTGAACGGTTCGTCATCTGAAGCTGCGGAAGCGGAAAGGGCAAACTTTGCAGAAAGAGCTGCGGAAGAAGGGCAAACAGGAAATTCGGTCTTGCTTGACAGGAATGCCGTCACATATTTGGAAGGGCATCGGGAAATTCCGTGTGAGGAACAAGGAGGAATTTATTTTCTGAACCGGAACAAATTATCGTTGTACAAGCCGGACAGCAATGAGTTGACAGAAGTACATCAGTTTGACAATGTGCGAGATGTTTATGTGGCAAATGACAGACTGTATATATTGGACCGCAGTTCTAATATTACGATCTACAATTTGCTTACGCAGCAGGAGGAGAAGAAACTTCAGTATGGAGATCATGCAAGTTCGATCGGCGCAGATTCAAAGGGAAGAATTTATCTTGCCGAATCGAATGGCAATGGTGACGATTATGATCTGTATCTTTTATCGCCGGAAGGAACGCTTTTATCGCAGGCTTTATCCGAGGAAGCAGTGTACGGTTTTTACGGCTTCGATGAAAGTAACGGGAACTATTATGTAGATACCTATAACAACTGGCGCTCTTGGGGGTATGATCATGATATGCATGCCCTTCGCGCCGGAAACGTGACCGGAGATCAGCTCACCTTTCATAATAAAACATTGATGATGTATATTTGTCAGTCATATTTTTATGAACGTGAAGAACAAGCCGGTATGCTCGGGGATAAATATATATGCGTAGACAGTACATTTAATTCAAGACTAAAGGTTTGGGATTCTGATGTGTATAAATCAGAAGAACCGGAAGATACGGAAGTTTTTTTCTTACCGCGCAATAATGAAGAAGGAGGAGCGTTTGATCCGAATGCGAGCGTCGGAACACGAACAATCTACCGCGAGGAGACAGATTCTATTGTTACATTTAAAGACAATTCATACATAGCGGAATATGACATCCAAAGCGGAGAAGAGATTTATTCTGCAAAAACAGATTATCCGGTATTCTGCTTGATGGAATACGAAGGCGGGGTTGCAGCGGTTGAAAAATCCGGCGATAATTATTATTATGAATTTTTCCCATGGAAGAAAGCGACCAGCCTGGAAGTGGAAGGAAGCAGCCATACGGTAAATATAGGCGATACATTGCAGCTTACACCTGTGACAAACGGAACAATGGAAGAAGTCTACAGTTGGAAGAGCAGCGATCCGAAAATCGCGAGCATCAACCGGGCGGGACAGGTATTCGGCTGGAGCAAAGGAGAGGCAGTGATCACAGTCAGTACAACAAGCGGTTTGTCGGCGCAGTGTACGGTTACGGTGACGGGAGAACCTTCTGTTCAAGACCCGGATAAAACAGCGACGGTTACAGATGGTTACGCTTCTAATAATCATTCTTTGAATGATTATGTAGTATGGAGCAAGACAGTCAATTCTTATTTGATTCCGAATGCAGACGGAACATTTACGAGAGTGGAGCATTGCGGCGGAAAAATGATCGTTGAAAACTATTCTGCGGCAGGCAAGAAGACCGGAAGTAAAACGGTTGCAATGGAGTTGAGTCTGTTTGGCGGATTTTACAGTGGAAGCGAGCATAATTATTTTGTGTTCGGACAGGCCAATCCAAATGACAGCGATGAAGAAGAAGTAATGCGAATCGTAAAATATTCCAAAGATTTTCAGAGAATAGGGGCGGTTTCCGTATACGGAGCGAATACGAATATTCCGTTTGAGGCAGGTTCGCTGCGGATGACAGAGACAGCCGGAAAGCTTTATATTCATACATGTCATGAGATGTATACTGACAGCGACGGATTGAATCATCAGGCGAATATGACGTTTGTGATCAATGAAAATGACATGAGTGTAGAACAGTCTTACTATGATGTGCTGAATCTTGCACAGGCAGGATATGTAAGTCATTCTTTTAATCAGTTTATTCAGACGGACGGAGAGAATATTTACAGAGTAGATCACGGTGATTATGCACCGAGAGGAATCGCTCTTATTAAGTCACAGGTTGGCGGATCGATCACTAAAGTCGATTATGCGATTCCGGTTGGTTTAGGCAAGGTAACCGGAGGACATTACAATTCTACGGGAGCTTCTGTCGGCGGGTTTGAAATATCGTCTGAAAACTGTATTATCGCAGGAAATGCAGTGGATTTCGAGAGCGAAAGTGCCAATACTTCAGACCAGAGAAATATTTTTATCAGCATTACCGATAAACAATTAACTCAAGCGAAAACGGTATGGCTGACAAATTACGATAAGCAGCAGGGTATAAACGTACAGACACCTCAGCTTGTGAAGATCGGAGAGGATCAATTCCTTGTAATGTGGCAGGAAGGCAGTAAATCCCAGGGAAATCTGACGACGAAGATCGTAACGATCGATTCCGAAGGAAATAAGACTTCTAATATAAGGTCAAAATCGATGCCGCTTTCCGACTGTCAGCCCGTTGTAGGACCGGACGGGGTTGTAAGATGGTATGTGACAGACGGCAAGTCTCCGACGATTTATGCAGTCAATCCGTTTGAGCAAAGCCCGTCATATATAAAGGGTGACGTAAATGAAGACGGGAAAGTCGAGATCAGTGATCTGCGTCTGATCCTGCGCAGCGTATGTAAAAAAGTAGAGTTAACAAAACAGCAGGAACTTGCTGCGGATGTGACAGAAGACGGGAAAGTCGAGATCGGTGATCTGAGGAAAGTGTTAAGATATATTTGCCATAAGATTCCTGAGTTATAACAAGAAAAAGGCGTTGATTCGTTTTTTTGCGGATCAGCGCCTTTTTAAGCAGAAAAAGTTGTGAAAGCAGAACTGCTTACAACCGGAACATTAATGATGCAATATTAAAATAAATCAATATAGAAAATGTATCGACAAGCGTTGTGATCAGCGGAGAAGCCATAATAGCCGGATCAAGGTGCACTTTGCTTGCAACAAGAGGAAGAATACATCCGATCAGTTTCGAGATGATAACAGTTGCGATCAGCGAAAGCGCAATGACTAAAGCAAGATTCGGATTATGATACTGGATCAGGATACGAACGCCGTTTGTAAGGGCGAGTACAGCTCCTACAATTATGGAGATACGGAATTCTTTAAAAATAACTTTAAAAATATCTTTAAAATGTATTTCCGAAAGAGCAAGTCCCCGAATGACCAGAGTTGAGCTTTGCGAACCACAGTTTCCGCCTGTATCCATCAACATAGGGATAAAGGATACAAGAAGCGGGATCGCAGCAAATGCGTCTTCATATTTTGTGATGATCGTACCTGTGATAATGGAAGTAAGCATAAGGATGAGAAGCCATGGAATCCTGTTTTTTGCGTGGGCGAAAGTGGATGTATTAAAATAAGTTTTTTCGCTTGGATTAATGGCGGCCATCTTAGTGATATCTTCTGTTGCTTCTTCAACCATAACGTCCATGGCATCATCAAATGTGACGATTCCGACCATAAGTCCGTCTTTATCAAGTACCGGAAGCGCAAGCAGGTCGTATTTTCTGAATAATTGAGCCACTTCTTCTTTATCGGTATAAGTTCTTACGGAAATGATCTCTGTTTCCATCAGTTCACTGATCAGAATGTCATCGTCGGTCGTCATGAGATCTTTTGCGCTGACGATGCCGATCAGCTTCCTTTTATCTGTGACGTAGCAGGTATAGATCGTTTCTTTGTGAATACCGGTTTCCTTGATGTGAGCCATAGACTGTGCGACAGTCATAGACTGACGGATATCGACATATTCGGTTGTCATGATGCTTCCTGCGCTGTCTTCCGGATAATTAAGAAGTTGGTTGATCAGCGTTCTGTCAGACGGCGAAACCGTATCAAGAATACGATTTACGAGGTTTGCCGGAAGCTCTTCGAGAAGATCGACAGTATCATCCATGTAAAGGTCATCAAGGAGTTCCTTTAGTTCTTTTTCGGAAAACATGTCTACAAGGTAGGTCTGCATGGAAGTTTCCATATTGGCAAATACTTCCGCTGCTTTATCTTTCGGAATCAGCCGAAATGCAAGAGCAAGCTCTTTATCGTCAAGTTCTGACAGTAATGAGGCTATGTCCACTTCGTTCATTACATCTAAAATGCTTCTCACAGCTTTGAACTGACGCTGGCCGAGAAGCTGTACAAAAATGTCTTTGTTCATGATAAATACCTCTCTTTATGTAGTTTTTTTCGATCAGACTGTGTATATGACAACTGACACCGGAGTCCATAACCTCACCACCTTTCAATATGGAACGCACAGAATGTTTCCATAAAATAAAAACCGTCATTTTTAAAGTGACGGAATCATAACAATATTTTTACTGCTTTATTTTAGTTTACAGGGGAAAAAGTGTCAAGAAAAACATATGTAAAAATGGATGAAAAATTAAGAAAAATCTGTTATAATCAATAAAGCATATGGCAATAACTAATAGAAAAGAGGATTTATTATGGAGTACAAGATCACAGGCTGCAAGCCGGAGAAATTATTTCATTTTTTTGAAGATATCAGCGCAATCCCGAGAGGATCGGGAAATGAGAAAGGTCTTAGCGACTATCTTGTGAAATTCGCAAAAGACAGAAATCTCTGGGTTTACCAGGATGAAAGTAATAATGTGATCATAAAAAAAGAAGGAAGCGAGGGGGCAAAAGACAAAGCTCCTGTTATGCTTCAGGGGCATATCGATATGGTATGCGATAAACTTGCCGGAGTCGAGCATGATTTTGAGAAAGACGGGCTTGATCTCATTGTAAAAGACGGCGTTCTTTACGCAAACGGAACGACTCTCGGAGCAGACAACGGAGTAGCGGTTGCCCTTATGATGACAGTTCTTGACGATAAAGAATTAGAGCACCCTCCTGTAGAGTGTGTGTTTACGACGTCGGAGGAAATCGGACTAAACGGCGCTCAGGCGCTTGATAAGTCTCAGATCACAGCGCGTACGATGATCAACATGGATTCAGAAGAAGAAGGAGTCGCAACAGTTAGCTGTGCCGGCGGACTTCGCGTTCAGCTTACAAGAAAGATAGAAAGAGTGCAGGCAGAAGGAACATTAGTTCAAATAAAAGCAGAAGGACTTCTCGGCGGACATTCGGGAACGGATATTGATAAAGAGCGTCAGAATGCGAATCTTTTGATGGCTCGTATGGCAGATCATCTCCTGAAAAATACAAAAGGACTTCTTGTGAACTTTGCAGGCGGAACAAAAGATAATGCAATTACAAGAGAGTGTGAGATGTCTCTTATCTATGCAGATTCGGCAGAAGCACAAAAAGCAGAGAAACTTGCATGTGATCTCGCAGAAGTATTTGCAGATGAAATCACATCTTTTGAGCCGGATTTCTCCTGCGAGATCGCAGTGACGGAAGGCCAGAGCGCAATGGCGGTTCAGGAAGAAGATGCAAAGGCATTCGTGAGTCTGATGCGTCTTGCTCCAAACGGAATTTACAGACGAAACATCAAGATGAACGGGTTTGTCGTTGTATCGTCTAATATGGGGGTAGTCAGAACAGAAGAAGATTATATTATGGTTGCGGTTTCTCCCAGATCGTCTGTTGCAAGCCTTCAGGAAGATACAAAGTCGCGTTTCGCACTTCTTGCAGAGACGTTTGGATTTGAGATTGAGTACAGCGGAGAATATCCGGGCTGGAGTTATGCGGAAGAATCTAAGATCCGCGATCTGTTTGTAGAAAGCTACCGCGATCTGTTCGGAAGTGAACTTCGTTTGGAGGCGATTCATGCAGGACTTGAATGCGGACTTTTCTCAGAAGCAATTCCGGGACTGGATGCGATCGCAGTAGGTCCGACATTGAATAATGTACACACTCCGGATGAGAATGCTCCGCTTGATTCGCTTGAGCGTTTCTATGAGCTTCTTAAAGATGTTCTTTCAAGATTGGCCAGAGCATAAGAAGAGCAGGGAGATTTGATTAAAAATAAGTGTTCTGTAAAAGAATGGGCGGGATCATGAAGATGCCGCTTTTTCTTTGCGGCCGGGAAGTTTGTTTGGATCAGCGCTGGAGAGTAGATATGAATGAGTTTTATGAAGAATTAAAAAAGATACTGGATCTTTCTGACGGGGATGTTTGGACGGAGACTGTTTTGTGCGGCAAAGATGCCGGAAAGAAGCGGATTCTTTCCGGGATTTTTGCTCAAGACGAAGAACAAAATGAAAGACCGGACGAAAAGAAAAAGGAAAACAGAGAAAAAAGCGGATGTGAAGGAGGCGAGAGCAGAATCTTCCGTGAACGAATCGGAAGAATTCCCCGTCTTGTAATTTGCGGCGGAGGACACGTTTCGGCTGCGGTTACGAAACTCGGGAAGATGCTTGGGTTTGAGGTGATTGTTCTTGAGGATCGTCCGAAATTTGCAGATCATGTAAGAAAAGCCGGAGCAGACAGTGTCATTTGCGCTCCTTTTAAGGAAGGACTTGCAAAGATCGGCGGTGACTCGGATACATGGTTTGTCATAGTGACGCGCGGTCACAGATACGATGCGGAATGTCTGGAAATAATCGTGGAAAAGCAAAATGCATATATCGGGATGATGGGCAGTAAACGGCGGGTTGCAATCGTAAAAGATCAGCTTGAGAAAAAAGGTATCGACAGAGAAGATTTAGAGCGGGTACACACGCCGATAGGATTGAAGATCCAGGCAGAGACTCCGGAGGAGATCGCCGTCTCGATCATGGCAGAAATAATCGAAGTAAAAAACAGTAGAGAAAAAGCGGGCGGATATTCAAAAGAGTTGTCGGAGAAGCTTTTTGAAAAGAAAAATGATACAAAAGAAAGTTTTAAGGAACCATCATTGAAAAAAGTGCTTGCGACTATCGTTTCCCGAAAAGGATCTGCGCCTAGAAGCGTAGGAACGAAGATGCTGATAATGGAAGACGGAAGCATAACGGGTACGATAGGCGGAGGATGTGTAGAAAGTGAAGTCATGCAAAAAGCTCTGCTTATGATGCGAAAAGGCGAACCTGTATTTCAACTTTGTAAAGTCGATATGACGGCAGACGACGCAGAAGAGGAAGGAATGGTATGCGGAGGCGTCGTAGAAGTGATGCTTGAGATGATATAACCGAAAAGGAAAGGAGGCAGTGAAATGAAAAGAAAATCGGTTTTTATTTTAAAAGGAAATTTCCGGGATTTACAGATCTTCATGTTCATGCGCCTCAGTATTCGTACCGCGGTCTGGGAATGGATATGGAATTGTTAGAATGGCTCGAAACGAATACGTTTCCGGAGGAATCGAAGTTTTGTGATTTAGACTATGCAGAAAAGTCATACCGGATTTTCGTGAAAAATATGCAAAAGAGTGCAACTACAAGGGCGTGTGTGTTTGCGACTCTTCACAGACCGGCGACTGTTTTGCTTATGGATATGCTTGAACAGAGCGGGCTGAGTACTTTTGTCGGGAAAGTGAATATGGATCGGAATGCGCCGGATTATTTAGTTGAAGAAACGAAAAAGTCGACAGAGGAAACTTTAAAATGGATTGAAGAGACAATTCAGAAAAACTACAGTCGTACATATCCGATCCTTACGCCGAGATTTATTCCGACGTGTACCGATGAGGTTATGAAAGAACTAAAAAAACTTCAGAAACGTTATGAGCTTCCGCTTCAGTCACATTTGTCGGAAAACTTCGGGGAGATCGCATGGGTAAAAGAACTTTGTCCGTGGTCTGAGTTTTACGGAGACGTTTATGATACATTCGGATTGTTCGGTAAAGATACACGTACGATTATGGCGCATTGTGTACACAGCGATGAAAGAGAAATCAGCAGGATGAAAGAAAACGGCGTATTTATCGCACACTGTCCCGAGTCTAATATGAATGTGTCTTCCGGGATCGCGCCGATAAGAAAGTTTCTTGAAGAAGGACTTCATGTCGGATTGGGAAGCGATGTGGCAGGAGGAAGTACGGAAAATATGTTTCGGGCAATGGCTCATGCCGTTCAGGCGTCAAAACTGCGCTGGCGTATTTGCGACGATAGTTTGGAAGCGCTGACGGCAGGCTTGCGTATCCCCAGAAACTTGATATAAGAAGCCGACTGGAACGGATGATCTATCTGGCGGATGAACGGGAAGTAGTCGGAAAATATGTAAAAGGAAAAGAGATCGATCTTTCTTAAGGAAAAGAGAAAAATAAAAGACAAATAAGAGACAAATAAAAGATAAATAAATGAAGAAACAGCCCGCGGAGAATGAAACCTTCGCGGGCTGTTTCTTGAAAAGAATTCGGCTTATCCTTTCGATGTTTAATTTTCTTCAATGACCGCGATTGTTTCTACCTCGCATAAAACTCCTTTCGGGAGATCTTTTACGGCGACGCAGGAACGGGCGGGTTTTCCTGTAAAATATTTTGCGTATACTTCGTTAAATGCGGCAAAATCAGACATATCGGCAAGAAAGCATGTCGTTTTTACAACGTCTGTAAAAGAAGCGTTTTGGCTTTCGAGAAGTCCTTGTATATTTTTCATAACTTGTTCTGTCTGTTCCCGGATCGTTGTTCCGATGATTTCGCCGGTTTCCGGAGAAAGAGGAATCTGACCGGAGAAAAACGCAGTTCCATTTACTACAATACCTTGTGAATATGGTCCGATCGCTGCCGGTGCTTTGTTTGTTTCAACATATTTTAACATTATATCTACCTCCTGAAAAAATATTTTGCATTCTCTTATCATACATCAAAAAATTCGTCTTGTATATATTTTTAGGCGAATCCGAAAGCGTGCCGTGCTTGTTTTTGGGGTGTGCTCATATGAAAAGAGAGGGGGAAAGCATAATGGGCGATTATTGCATTTCATTATATTTAATGATATTCTAATAGAAGATAAAAGGCGGTATGAACAGGAAAAACGGGAGAGGAAAAAGAGAAAAAATCTTCGGAGATTTTCCTGTATCAAGGAAGGATAAAGATCAGTCAGAAAGAGGAAAAGTAAGATGGGTATACGAGAGACAAAAAAAGATAATTCAGAGTTGTTTAAGTGGGACGGAAAGCCGTCGGCGGGACAGGTATTTCCTCTTGCGGCGCAGCATGTGCTTGCGGCGGTAGTCGGATGTGTGACGCCGGCAATTTTAGTTGCAAATGCGGCGAATAATGCGGGAGGCAATGTAGATATGGGACTTTTAATACAGATGTCTCTTGTCTTTGCGGCGCTGTCTACTCTGCTTCAGTTATATGGAAATAAAATCAGGATCGGATCGGGGCTTCCGGTGATCATCGGCGTGAGTTTTGCTTACGTTCCGACGATGACGGCAATCGCCGCACAGGCAAAAAGCATTGATACGATTCTCGGAGCGATGCTCATAGGCGGTGTGATAGCGATTATTGTAGGATTGACGGTCAAACAGATCAGAAAAGTATTTCCGCCGCTTGTGATCGGCACGGTTATTTTTGCGATCGGGCTGTCTTTGTATAAAACAGCGATCAATTATATGGCAGGAAATCCGGCCAATACATATGAGCTTGTAGTAGAACAGCAGGGAAAGACGCCGGCGCTTGTGTTTGGTTCCTGGCAGAATTGGGTCGTTGCTTTTGTGACGCTTGCAATCGTCGTTGCGTTAAATCATTATGGAAAAGGTCTTTTTAAACTGGCGTCGATATTGATCGGGCTTTTGTGTGGATATGTGCTCGCGCTTTGCTTTGGAATGGTAGATTTTTCGGTTCTTTCAAGCGCGGGATGGTTTCAGATCCCGAAACCGATGGAGTTTGGTATGAAATTTGAAATATCGGCGATCATCCCTTTGGCAATTTTATTTTTAGTCAATTCCATTCAGGCGATGGGAGATTTTTCCGCAACTACAAGCGGCGGAATGGATCGTCTCCCGACAGACAGGGAATTAAACGGCGGTATTATCGGATATGGAATAGGAAATATTATCAGCGCTTTTTTCGGCTGTCCTCCGACGGCAACATTTAGTCAGAATGTCGGCATTGTAGGTACGACGAAAGTGATTTCAAGAAGGGTGTTTGCGACATCGGCGGGAATCCTTCTTGTAGCCGGTCTGATTCCGAAGTTTTCGGCTTTATTAAGGACGATTCCGCAATGCGTGCTTGGAGGCGCGGTCGTTTCGGTGTTTGCTTCTATCGCAATGACGGGAATCCGACTGCTTGTAACGGAAAAACTGACTGCCCGTAATGCAACGGTAGCCGGACTTTCTATTGCGATCGGAATGGGCGTTTCATTAAGCGGCGGATGTCTGGATCAAATGACGCAGAGTATCCACAGCGCTTTGAATCTGAGTATGAATCTTGAAAACTTTCAGGCGATCATAAACAATACATTTGCGTCCTCTCCGGTTGTTTTGGCGACAATTTTCGCCGTAATACTGAATTTGATCCTTCCGAAGGAGAAAACGACGGAAAAGGAAACGAAATTACGTTAAGTAAAGAACGAATTATTTTTATAAAAGGCATAAAATCAAGTAGAAAGAAGGGGATTAATGATGAAACGGTTATTCAAAGGAGGAACGGTAGTCAGCGGGGAAGGTCTGAAAAAGATCGATCTTTTGGTAAAAGGGGAAAAGATTCTTGCGGCAGGAAAAAATCTTGAATTTCAGGATGCGGAAACGATCGATGTGAGAGGAAAGCTTCTTTTTCCGGGGTTTATAGATGCCCATACGCATATGGCGGCAAAGTTTAATGATATTACGGCGGCAGACAAGTTTGAAACCGGAACAAAGGCAGCGCTGGCAGGCGGAACGACGTGCATCATAGATTTTGCAGAGCAAAAGAAAGGAAAAAGTCTGAAAGAAGCGATTGACGATAAACGTCAGGAAGCAGATGGCGAGGCATCATGTGATTATGCGCTGCATCTTACACTGAATGAGTGGAACGATGACGTTGCAGAGGAACTGGGGGAGATTGTAAAAAAGGAGACCTGTTCTTTCAAATTATATACGGCGTATGACATGATGCTGGATGACGGACAGATTTACGAGATTTTTTCAAGGGTGAAAGAACTAGGCGGCATTGTCGGAGTTCATTGCGAAAACCACGGGATTGTACAGTCTCGTTTAAAAGAACTTGAGAAAACAAAAGGAAGAACGGATATTGCGGATTATTCATGGATACACCCAAAAGAAGCGGAAGCAGAAGCGGTGGGGCGCATCCTGAAGATTGCCAAATGTGCGGATGTTCCGGTGATCATTGTGAATTTAAGTACGGCCGCCGGATACCGGGAGATTTTAAAAGCGAGAGAAATCGGTCAGACCGTCTATGTAGAGACATGTCCGGAATATCTTCTTCTGAATGAGGAAAAATATGCTCTTGCGGCAGAAGAAGCGCGAAAATATGTAACTGTTCCGCCTCTTAGGAAACAGAAAAACAGCGATATATTGTGGGATGCGTTGAAAGAAGGAAGGATTCAGACGATAGCGTCCGATCATTTTGGATTTACAAAAGAACAGAAAAATGCAGGAGAAGAGGATTTTATGCTGACGCCTTCCGGCATGCCGGGAGCAGAAGAACGTCCGGCGCTTATGTGGCAGTTCGGAGTGAATGAAGGAAAGATAACGGCAGAGCAGATGTGTGCATATCTTTCGGAGAATCCCGCAAAATTATTTAAATTATATCCGTGGAAAGGGGCACTTATTCCGGGCAGTGACGCGGACATCGTCATATGGAATCCTAACACGGAATGGACGATGACTGCGGCGGATCATCAGTCTGCATGCGACTATTGCCTGTTGGAAGGAGCAGAGATCGAAGGAAGGGCAGAACAGGTTTATTTGAGAGGAAAACTTGTGGCAGAGAACGGGAAAATCATAGAAGAAAAGACAGGAATGTATATCCGTCATGGCGTAGAATAATATGGTGTTTGTCTATAAAAATAATGAACTGTGTGAACGTATGTCTTTGGCAGAGGCGCTTTCTGTGAACACATCGGTCATCTCGGTCGTGGGAGCGGGAGGAAAGACAACTCTTTTGCATCGTTTGGAAGACGAGTGTGTAAGAAAAAAACAACATGTGATCATTACGACTACAACGAAGATCATGCATGAAAATAAACCATATTTTTTAGAAGATGCATCTATCGGTAAAATAAAGGATACGTTGGGAAAGTTCGGGAGAGTGTGGATCGGAAGCAGGGATTTATTTTCCGGGAAAACAGCGCCGCCTGCAAAAGAAATCTTAGACGAGATCTTTCGGTGGGAGCTGACGATACTGGTCGAGGCAGACGGAGCAAAACGACTTCCGTTAAAAGTTCCTGCAGAACATGAACCGGTCATTCCGAGTCAAACAGGACATGTTGTTTCCGTATATGGGTTAGATGCAATAGGCAGGACGTTAGAATCCACCTGTTTTCGGTGGGAAAGAGCAGCGCAGATCTTAGAAAAAGGCGGAGAAGAGTTCGTTACGGCAAAAGATATCGCGATACTTGCGTCATCGCATAAGGCGGGCAGAAAAGGCTGTCCGCCTTATGCGCAGTATACGGTTGTTTTAAATAAAGCAGACAGTGCATCTAAAAGAGAAGCAGCGCTTGAAGTCTGCAGAGAATTGAATGTTCGGGGAGTGGAAAATATTGTAGTGACATCTCTGCATTCAAAGAAACTTTAGAATAAAAAAGAGGAAAAAAGTGTGAAAATATTAATTAAAGGCGCAGGGGACCTGGCGACGGGAATCGCATCGAGACTGTACGGAGCAGGTCATCAGATTTTGATGACAGAGATCGCACAACCCCTTACGGTAAGGAGAACGGTTGCTTTGTCAAGGGCGGTATATGACAGGCGGGCGATTGTAGAAGAGATGGAAGCGGTGTCTGCAAAGACACAGGAAGATGCGGAAACGATAATGGAGGAAGGCAAAATCCCCGTTATAGTTGATCCAAAGGCGGATTGTCGAAAATGGTATAAACCGGATGTGATCGTTGATGCGATTATTGCAAAGAAAAATACCGGAACTAAGATTACGGACGCTCCTTTTGTGATTGGCACAGGTCCGGGATTTACAGCGGGAAAAGACTGTCATTGTGTGATCGAGACAAAAAGAGGTCATACTCTCGGTTCGGTAATATGGGAAGGAAGCGCTATTGCGGATACAGGAGTTCCGGGAAACGTAGGAGGATATACGACCGAGCGTCTCATTCGTGCTTCGGAAGACGGGATAATAGAACCGAAAGTCCGAATCGGCGATATAGTCGAAAAAGGGCAGATTGTTGCAGTAACCGGAGGGAAACCGGTTTTCGCCCAAATGGGCGGAATCGTGCGAGGAATGCTGCAGCCGGGGGCATATGTGAAGAAGAATCTGAAAATTGGGGATATAGATGCCCGCGCGGAGCGTTCCCACTGCGAGACGATTTCGGACAAGGCAAGAGCAATAGGAGGCGGAGCGCTTGAAGCGGCAGAGCGCTTTGAAAAAATAAAAGGGCATTATGCAGTCGTTATACTGGCGGCGGGAAAGGGAACAAGATTCTCAGGGGAACGTGGGGAAAACAAACTTCACGCAAAGATAGATCAAAAGCCGATTTATATGCATATGATGGATAAAATGCAGGCTTTTTCATCCGTTGAACTGTTTATTGTTACAGGGGATGAGAAGATTATAGAGGAAGCCGAAAAACGAGGAATCTTTGTTGTGAGAAATAAAGAGCCGGAAAAAGGCATCGCACATTCTGTCGTACTTGGCTTAAAGGCAGTATCTCATAGTTTTAAGAGCGGGACAGACAGAAAAGAGGGTGCACCGGACGGAATCCTGTTTTCAGTGTGCGATCAGCCGAAACTGAAAATATCCACAATCCAAAGAATATTAAACGATGCGGCGCTGCATAAGAAAAACATTATTTGTGCGGGATATCGGGGACAAAAAGGAAATCCGGTTTTGTGGCCGGCTCATTGTTTTGCGGAATTATTAAAATTAACAGGGGATGAAGGCGGCAGACAAATGCTCACAAAATACGGAGAAAGGGTACGTATCATAGAGACAAGCCGGGAAGAACTCAAAGATATCGACAGCAGGAGAGATCTGGAGAATCTGGGGAAAGAAACGGAAGAAAATAAAAAAGCGTAAATAAAAGCGAAGGGAAATAATATGAAAAAAAGAGTCATTGCAGTGATTGCTGTTCTCGCCCTTTCCGTTGCCATGTTTGGCTGCAAAGCGGGAAGCGATACCGGAAACGGGAAAACGCAAAGAGAGGGATCTGCCGGGGATGTGGATAAAGAAGGAAAGGCTACGGCAGAGGAGGAAACAGAAATACAGGTTTTTATTGCGGCGAGTCTGAATACAGTTATGACGGAACTTGCAAAGGAGTATCAAAAGGATCATCCGAATGTGAAGATCATATACAACGCGGATAGTTCCGGAACTCTTCTGACGCAGATTGAAGAAGGATATGAATGCGATCTTTTCTTTTCGGCAGCTCAAAAACAGATGGATGTGCTTGAAGCAGACGGATTTCTTGTAGACGGAACGAGAAATGATGTGGTGAATAATCAGGTTGTCGTTATAACGCTTAAAGACAGCAAAACAAAAGTCAAAGGGCTGGCAAACCTTCAGGATGCAGAGAGCATTGCTCTGGCAGGAGGAAGTGTTCCTGTCGGAAAATATACAAGACAGGCTCTTGTGAATATGGGAATTATCCATACTTCAAACGATCCGGATTCTATTACGGCACAGGAAATTTCCGAAGCGTTTGGAGGAGTTGAGATCAGCGAGCAGGACAACGTAAGCAAAGTGCTGATGGCAGTTGCGGAAGGGTCATGCGAAGTGGGAACGACTTATTATTCTGATATATACGGATACGAAGACGATATTAAGATTTTAGAAAAAGTAAGTTCCGATCTGACCGGAGATGTGATCTATCCGATCGCTCAGATTGTGAATAAAGAAGCTGATAAAAAGCAGACCGAAGCGGCGGAAGATTTTATGGATTTTCTTTTATCTGATGAAGCGGCAAAAGTGTTTGAGTCATATTATTTTGATACGGATATAAAATAGTGTGCATTCAGATCAGGTTAAGGCAGGAGACAATGCATTCGTACGCATTAAGGCAGGAGACAATGCATTCGTACGCAAATAGATGTGGAGTATAAATAATGGATGAAGTAACAGAAATATTGAAAAATCTGGATTGGAGCCCTCTGTATATTTCTTTGAAAACAGGTGTGGCAGCTACGGTGATTTCGTTTTTTCTCGGGATATTTGCGGCTGGAAAAGCAGTAAAAGCTTCCCCGGGGAAAAAAGCGGTGATAGATGGGATTTTGACGCTTCCTATGGTGATGCCTCCTACGGTGGCAGGCTTTTTTTTACTGTTGTTGTTTAGCAGGAGAAGACCGGTCGGAGCATTTTTATTTGAAGAGTTTGGTTTTAAAGTCGTGCAGACATGGATCGGATGTGTGATCGCCGCGATTGTAATTTCGTTTCCGCTGATGTATCGAAACGCAAGAGCGGCAATGGAGCAAATTGATGTGAATCTCGTGTATGCAGGCCGTACACTCGGCATGTCAGAGACGAAAATTTTCTGGAAAATCGTTATACCGACTGCCGGTCCGGGAATTGCGTCAGGAACAATCCTGACATTTGCAAGAGCGATGGGAGAATATGGGGCGACGTCTATGCTGGCAGGAAATATACAAGGAAAGACGGGGACGATCGCTCAGAAGATTGCGATGGTCATTCAGGACGGAGATTATGTTACGGCAGGAATTTGGGTTGCGGTTGTAGTTCTGATCGCTTTTGTCATTATTTTTCTTATGAATTTCATTTCCGGACGAAAGATGAAAAATATCGGGAGGTGGTAAAAGATGGCGATTGATATGCTGATTCGGAAAAAATGGGATAAATTCAGTTTGGATATCAATTTTAAAAGTCAGTCAAAACGAATCGGTATTTTAGGGGCATCAGGCTGCGGTAAAAGTATGACATTAAAAAGTATCGCGGGAATAGAGACTCCTGATAGTGGTCACATTAAGATAGATGGAAATATATTATTTGATAAAGAAACGAAAATAAATCTAAAAACACAGAAACGTAAAGTTGGATACTTGTTTCAAAATTACGCGCTATTTCCGACGATGACAGTAGAGCAAAATATAGCAGCCGGGCTAAAAGGAAATAAGCAGGATATACATAAGCGGGTCAAAGAGATGATTCAAAAGTTTGGTCTGGCAGGTCTGGAAAAACATTATCCAAAGCAGCTTTCCGGAGGACAGCAGCAAAGAACGGCGCTTGCCCGGATTATGGCTTATGAACCGGAAGTTATTTTATTAGACGAGCCCTTTTCCGCTCTTGATCTGTATTTAAAAGACCGATTGGAGCAAGAAGTGCTTCAGATGTTAGAGTCATATATTGGAACTGTGATTATGGTATCACATAATCGAGATGAAATTTACCGTTTTAGTGAAGAGCTTTTCGTTATGGATGAGGGGCGGATTGTCGCATCCGGCAAAACCGAGGAGCTGTTTCAAAATCCGAAAAATAAGACTGCCGCCATACTTACAGGATGTAAAAATTTCTCAAGGATTACCTATATAGATGATCATACAGTAGAAGCAAAGGAGTGGGGAATTTGCTTAAAGACAAAGAGAAAAGTACCAAAAGATGCGAAATGGATTGGGTATCGGGCACATGATTTTATTCCTGTGTGGGGAACAAGGGGAGGAAATATGCTTAAATTCCAACTTGAGAGCAGCGCCCGCCTTCCGTTTGAGCAGAACTATTATATTGCGGCAGAGAATAGAATAGGAAACGGTACAGAAAAAAACGGTGAAAAAGACAAAACTACGATTTGTTGGTTTGTTCAAAGGGAAAAAATGGAAGAAATAGAGAAAAAAGGATTTCCTGACTATTTGTGGATCGATGAGGGGAAAATATTGTTTTTGAAGGAATAACAGTCGATCCTTAACAGATAATAAGATACCGCTGTTTTAATATTTTTCATATTTAGGCGAAGTCCGACGACTGTACATACCGACTGCATATACAGTCGTCGTCTCCTTTTATGGAAACAACAGAAACTGAATTTTGATCATGCTTTCTGTTGTTATGGACGATGGGGAATACACTGTTTTGTGTTTCCTATCGTTTTCATATATTTAAGATAACAGGTAATTGTGAATGTGATGTGACAATATATGGAAGAAAAATTAAAATTTCTAAAAAGAAACTAAAGTGTATGCTTTTTGACAGTATGCATCATTTCCTGTGATGCCTGTGTCCAACGGTCACGTTCGGCTTCAAACCGCTCCCACAACCATGTGATCGCCAGATCAAGCCCTTCTTCGGAAAGGTCAAAAGTATGACTTTCAATCTGATCTTCCGGCGTTTGTTCAAAACACCATGGTTCAGGATAGACAAAAACGGTGAATGTTGTGCTGTCTCTGCCATTGTCTGAACGCATCATGTACCGCATTCCGTTATGGCTGCCTGAAAAAGGTTCTTTTTTTAAACCGCTGTAAGGAACAAGTCTTTTGTCAATCATAAAAATCTCCCGTTGTTTTAGTATTTGTCACATCAAATATAAGCTATTATATCATTTGGCGGCATTTTCTGCAAATTCAGTCGTTATAAGATCTTTATACGGAGTTCTTTTTTCAAGCTCCCCGGCGCTTTCTAGGATATCCTGAAGCAGATCAAAACTGCTTTCTTCAAAAATCAGATTGCTTTTCCACGTGTCTTGTTCATAGTAACGTGTTACGATGGTCGTGATCATCTCAAGTGTTGTTTCCGGAAACTGAGGCTTGATTACAGATGCGGTTTCGGAAGGACTGTGAGAGCGGACATAATCCATTCCCTTTTGAAGAGCGTTTGTAAAACGCTGGATCACATCAGGGTTTTCTTTCAGATAACTTTTTTTGGCGCTGAATGCGGTGTAAGGAACATAGCCGCTGTCTTTGCCAAGCGATGCGATAACATGACCTTTTCCTTCGGATTCAAGAGAAGTCGCTCCGGGCTCAAATTCAATCGTAAAATCTCCGCGGCCATCCGCAAAAGCCGGAGCTGTAGATCCGAAATCAATATTTTGGATAATTGTAAGATCTTTTTCAGGGTCAATTCCGTTTTCTTTTAAAATATATTCAAATACCATTTCCGGCATACCGCCTTTTCTACCGCCCAGAACAGTTTTTCCTTTGAGATCTGCCCACTGAAAATGTTCGTTGTCCTGCCGGGCAACGAGAAAGTTTCCGGCTCGTTGTGTGAGCTGTGCAAAATTAACGACATAGTCGGAAGCTCCTTCGCTGTACATGTAAACGGAAGCTTCAGATCCCATAAATCCAATATCGGCTTCTCCGGAAATAACGGCAGTCATTGTTTTATCAGCTCCAAATCCGGTGACAAGTGTGAGGTCGATGTTTTCATCTTTGAAGTATCCTTTCTCAATCGCCACATATAGTGGAGCATAGAAAACAGAATGAGCCACTTCGTTTAGTGTGATTTTTACAGGGGAAGTTTTTTGAGACGATACTTCCAAGGAGTCGGAAGCTGTCGTTTTATCTCCGGGTTCGGCTTTAGAGCATCCCATACACAAAGAAAATACAAGAAGGAAGGCAAAAAGAGAGGTTAAAAGTTGTTTTTTCATGAAATCTCCAGATGATTTGGTTTTATTGTAATATATGTAAAATATAACCGTACAGTGAAAAGGATATAAAAACAGAGCGATACGCAAGTCTCCCGGTTTTGGGGATTCCTGTAAGTAACGCTCTGCTTTTAAATTTAGTGACCAGATTACAGATACTTGAGAAGCCTGTGATCGGGAGAGAGTGCTGAGGCTTCTCTCCTTTTTCTTTTTAGCAAGAAATTATCGTTCAATCGAGTGTTTAACAGAAGTTTATGGGATTGATTAAATGTTCTGAGCAGCGTATACATCAGTTTATTTTCTCATTGTAAACCGCTTGCATGAGCAGCAGTCGATTTTAATGTTTTATAATCTTTCAAGAGAGTGGCATATTTTTCTTCCGAAACAAAATGGATGGTAGATAAAGTGTCCAATTTCCCTTTTGTTTCCTGATATTCTTTTGCACTTTCGCCTTTTTTGAATAAACCTGTTTTCTGTTCTGGCTTATGTAACGCTTGTACAGCTACAACTTCATTTACTATAGAGTAAAATGTATCAATATCCTGATAGGGTAGCTTTACTTCCTTTCAATTTATCCTTTACATCCGGTGTTTACCTTTGATTAAAAAGGTGATAATAAATATCTTGCAAATGCTGGAGGAGTGTAATATAATTTGATTTAATATTTTGACGGAGGTGAAGATTATTTTGAGAATAGCTAACGGAATCGATTATATAGAACAGGTGAAAAGTAAAATAGCAGAATATACAACATGTTTGGGCAGGGATTTATCATTTCAACATATAGATGAGGAACTGAGTAATCCGGCGATCAAGTATGCACCGCCGCAAGGTGAACTTCTTGTTGCGTTAGATGATGACAAGGTAATCGGAATGGTTGCCTATCATAAACATACGAGTGAAAGATGTGAAATGAAAAGATTGTATGTCTCACCACAATACAGAGGAATGAAAATAGGAGATCAACTTGTCGCTGATATTATCAAACATGCAAAAGATGCCGGATTTAGAGAAATGGTTTTAGATACTATTACCCCATTACAGGCGGCGGTTCATTTGTATAAAAAAATGGGGTTTGAAGAATGTGAAGCATATTATGATAATCCTATGGATGATGTTATCTATATGAAGCGGCCATTATAGTTTTACGGAAAGCTCTCTCGGTTATCTCCGTTTTTGAACCATTATTAAGTAAAAGAAAAGTACTGATAAGCATATATTTACTATTACCGTGATTAGCAATTTTTCTGTATCGATTTCTCCGTTTATAATGGGAAATAGATATAATATATTTTCTTCTGTTAAAATTTTAAATTGGCAGAAAGACCAATAGCCTAACGAAGCCAAGTACCCTATAATGACATTACTTCCGGCCTGAGCAAGAAGAAGTCCCAAAAGCCCAAGAAAAACAGCATACAAAATAGTGACAGACACATATTCTAAAAATGGGAAATCACAGTTTTGAAGCCGCATGATACATGCAAATACAGTAATCATAACTGCAATCAGTAAAAAACTACATATCAGCCGAATGCTTACACTTTTTCTATATGACCATGCTTTCATATAAACTATCTCTTTTACAGCAACCTCTAATTCTTGTTTGGTTATAGGAATTAGAACAAATATCCCAATCAAAGCCAAAGATTGACCGAATACATCTGCGGAATGAATGTTATCTAAATTAGAAATTCCCCGTATAACAGGAATCAGGGAGATATAAGCAACTGCCGGTAAGAAGCTATTTTTGAACGTGAGAGGTAAATCTCTCCTTAAAAAATCCAAGATGTTTTTGCAAGTAGAAATCATAATTTAACTTTCCGCCTCTTTTCTTGTTATATATTGCAACAGATACGCCTATCAATATCAAAGATAAAATCGCAAGCAATCCTCTATTCAAACAAATTAAAATAAAATCTTGATTGATAAGTTCAGAACCCCGTAATAGATTATGTCGTATCATTAACGTAAATATTTTAGTATCGCCCGATAATGCTGTCATAGAAGTATCAATAAACCACCACGCAAATTGTATTAAAATCGCTATCGGAGCAGATGTTAAAATCGTCAAAAACATTCCTAAGGAAGTAACGATCATTGCTGTTGGCAATAGCCACCAAACAATATATTTCAAAAAAGCAAACACATCTATTGCGATATCGGTATCGGCGGAAAATTTAATCAATGGGATTAACGACTCAAAGCTCAAAACAACTATCGGTATCATCACAGCGACAAGCATTGCCAAGAAACGAACCGTAATAAGTTTTGCAGTTCCAACCTGTTTACAGTCAATCAACTCATTCATACGATTTCGTCTATCCTTTAGCCAGAAGATAACTACTAAGAACACGGGATATAAGCCTAAGCCCCTTGTCATATAATCACAAAACAATCTTGCAAAAGCAGTAGAAACCTTATCATCATAAATCGTCTTTTCATATTCATTCGTTGCTTCTTCATAGGTCATTTCTGATAGACCGTAGTATTGCAATAAGTTTTCCATAGAATAGCCAGACCCTTTTCCAATGATACTTTCTGCTTTTTTCATAAGCTCTTGAAATTCCTTATAAGAAACTTGAGCTACAAAATGTTTTGTATAATCAGTATTTTCAGTTGGTTGTTCTTCATTTCCCATTTCAAATGTAAAAGTTTCATTTTCACTCTGTGTTCCGTTACTGCCAAAATGAATAACATTTCCATTTACAGCAGGGAAATAATCATCTGGAAGATGATTGATCTGCTGTTCATTTAAGCCTGTTATTTCTTTGATTATATTTAAAATCTCTTTTTGCTCGTTCTCCTTTAAAACTACTTCCTTATAATAGCTAAAAGGATATGTCGCATAGGAATTTGCAAGATATTCCATAATTAACTTGTCCGTACCACCGCACATAATTTTATCCGGTACTTTTTTATTTTTCATTCCATAGCTTTCTTTATTTTTTTCCGGTTTTTCTAAAATCGAACCACCGGTCAGCCCGGAAGAAATAGATATATTATTTTCTTGCGAACCGGATATTTCTTTTGTTGTTACACCGTAAAAATTTTCATGCCAGCTAAAAAGCAACAGCCCAATAAACAGTACATATACAAAGCTAAAACAAATCTTTTTTAATTCCTTGATAAATAGCATTTATTCCACCTCCTGCTTAAAACTTGATAAAAGATACATATAGCTGTCCTCTATCGTAGGTTGACAAGAAACCCAATCCTTTTCCGGAGAAGTGTTTGCTAAAAAACGGCAAGATACATCTGTTCCATTTTGATGAATACTGATAACACGGTATTTCCTTTTAAACTGATTTAATTCATTTTGCATAATCGTAGTGGTATAGACTTTCCCGGCTCCAAGCTGTAACAAGTTTTCTATTTGTCCTTCAAAAATAACAGTTCCCGCAGATAAAACAGCTACATTAGAGCAGGTAGCTTCAATATCGCTTGCTATATGTGTAGATAATAAAATGATTCGATTCATTGCCAATTCAGAAAGAAGATTATAAAAGCGTAATCTTTCTTCCGGGTCAAGTCCCGCCGTCGGCTCATCAATAATTAAAATTTGAGGATTACTTAATAATGCCTGTGCAATCCCAAAACGGCGTTTCATACCGCCGGATAAATTTTTAAATCGTTTATTTTTTTCTTGTTCCAAATTCACTTGCTTTAAAAGCTCATTGATACGGCTTTTACGAATATCTTTAGGAAGTTCCGCTAAAATTCCAAGATAATCTAAAGCAGAATAAACTGTCATATTAGGATATATGGAAAATTCCTGTGGAAGATAGCCGATTATTTTTCTGATTTCTTTTTTCCTTTTTATATCAATTCCATTGATTTCTATCGCTCCCTCTGTCGGTTCTAACAATGTAGCCAATATACGCATAAGCGTTGTTTTTCCGGGCCCCGTTTTCGCCCAACAGACCGTACATGCCGACTGGGATATGTAATGATATATCCTTTAAGGCACATTGTTTCCCGTAATTTTTATTTAAGTGTTCAATCTTAATTTCCATAAAAAAACCTCCTTACATCTTCTGTAAGGAGATTATTTCATATAAAAGTCAATTTTTAGAAAAGTTTTTGATTATTTTTTATCCGAATGGTAATAATAGCTCCGTGTTCGGCGGTATTATCTAAACACATGTCCCCGCCCAGTTTTTCGCAAAGTATTTTACAAATTGATAAACCTATGCCAAAGTTTCCGTCATTTGTAGAGGAACTAAAAAAGAAAGTATCTGCTGATTTTAATTCCTCTTCTGTAAACCCTATCCCGTCGTCCTGCATGGAAAAATATAAATATTCCTTTTTTTCTTTGATTGAAAAGATGATTTTTTCATGTGAGAAACGGAGTGCGTTATCAAAAATATTCTCTAAAACTTTTAACAACATAGCTTTATCTGTCGATATGCAAACAGAGGTTGAATCATCTTGTGTGATAAACGTTCTGCTTTTCTGTGCTGCTAAGATAGAAAAATCCCTTGTTACGCCGGAAACGAGTTCTTTCAAATTGCAGTTCTCTTGTCTGATTTCAATATCTTCTATTTTTTGTATATCTTTCACACACTCTACATAGCGTTTTAATCGTTCAACAGCTTCTGTCATATTTTTAATCGTTGTCTGTAAAGTTTCATTTGTAAGGGTTTTTCTTTCGATTGATTTTTGCAAATAATCAAGATAGCCATTGATAACCGTAATCGGTGTTCTTAAATCATGCGAAACAGAAGCAGTCAAAGCTTTTCGCTCCTGTAACATATCCCACATTTTTCGATTGCTTATGTAAATTTCATTTTTCATATGTTCAAATGTATCACATAGCTGTCCCAATTCATCATCAGAAGTATATGGCATCTGAAAATCTAAATCTTGCTGTGAAATGTGGTGCATACCATTTTTCAGATGTTCAAGAGGTCTTTGTAATTTCCATTTGTAATATAATTTCGCTACCATAAAAGAAGCGATTATTATGTAGACAATGGGTAAGGATACCATAAGTACCGTAATGCACCAATAATATACTTGATTTTCTCTTGAAAGTTCTCCGTGTGTATAGATCTGCGGTTTCACAATCATTCCGCTTTCTGTTTCCGTATGATACGTCGTATAACCGGTAATAATAATAGGTCTGGTATCAAGTATTTCCTGCCGAATGTCTGAACATTTCAATATTGTAGCAATCAAAAGTATACCGACAAGACTAAGAAAGAGTACCGCTAATATTAGGAGAGATTTTTTTAATGACATTTTTTGAAAAGTTTCTTTTATTTTTCCCATTTATATCCAACTCCCCAAACTGTAGTAATATATGTTTTTTCCGTAAATTCACTGAATTTTTGTCTTATTTTTCGTATGTGTTCTTTAATAACAACGCTATCTCCATTGCCGTCAATGCCCCATATACATTCATAAATTTTTTCTCTGTCAAAAACCTGTCCTGCATTTGAAGATAGTAATTGTATGATTTCAAATTCTTTATTTGACAATTCAATTTTATTTCCTTTGATATAAAGGCTTCTATCCGAATAGTCAATCACGAGTTCTTCTGAAAATTTGCTTTTTGTCTTATTATGACTTCTTTGTTCACGCCGTAAGTGTGCAGAAATTCTTGCCAGCAATTCATTTACTGAAAAAGGCTTTGTAATATAATCATCTCCGCCAGCCATGAGCCCGTTGATTTTATCCTGTTCTGATACTCTGGCAGTAAGAAAAATAATCGGACAAGATATAAAATCACGAATCGATACACATAAGTCCAATCCATTCATTCCGTCCATATTGATGTCTAGTAAAATAATGTCCGGCGAGCAGGCTAATTTGTCTAAAGCCTCTTTTGCGTTACCGGCAGCATAAACTATATATCCCTCAAATTCAAGTTGTAATTTCAACATATCTAAAATGGATTGTTCATCGTCCACAATTAAGATTTTATACTTCTCTTTCAATGGCGTTCACTCCTTATTGACAAGTTAAAGATTTTATATCATAGAAAAGTCAACTTTTCGTCAATTTTTTTACCGGTGCTGCAGCGATTTTCTCCTTCCCAAACTGTTAAATACGGGATTACAGCACTTAGCGTTTTGAAATTTAATTATATACTAGAATTGGCTTATGTCAAAACTAAGGGCTATGATAATGTCAGAATATGGTTTTACCAAAAAGGAGTGGGTTTTGTTCAGAGAAAAAAATGCAGATTGGCAAGAAGCCTATATGGATAAGTTGAATAAAGAATATATAGAGCTACTGAGTGGTGAAGGAAAACCTTCTGAAAGATTTAGAAGAATTTAGCGATGAATTGAAAGAAACAATACATTTCATCACAAGATAAAATTCCTATCTATTCAGAACAGAGTATTCACAATTTATAGCTAAAGAGATTATTTGGTAACCATAGTAAAATACAAGCTTTCATCACTTGACAAGTAAACGACTGTTCACTATACTGTTTAAGTAAACAAACGTTTACTAATTGGAGGCTATGATGACGAATACGAAGGAAAAAATATTAGTGGTTGCTTTACGGCTGTTTGCTGTTAATGGATATGAGGCGGTATCTGTAAGTCAGATTGCAGGAGAATTAGGTATAACCAAGGGGGCTTTATATAAACATTATAAAAACAAAAGAGATATTTTTAACTGTATATTTGAATACGTTTGCCGACTGGATGTGGAACGTTCTCAAAAAAGTGGTGTTCCGGAACAGGACTACTCGGATATGCCGGAGGCATTTTCTCATGTATCTGCAAAAAGTTTAGGCAATTATATGAAAGAGCAATTCCGTTATTGGAGTGAAGATGAAATTGCTTGTAATTTTCGTAAAATGCTTACTCTGGAACAATACAGATCTCCTGAAATGCATGCTTTATACCAAAAAGTTCTTGTCAGCGGACCTTTGGAGTATATTGAAAATTTACTTTGCGAGATGGAAAAAGAACAAGAGAAAAGGCTGCCCTCTCCCCATGCATTGGCAATCGAGTTTTATTCTCCCTTTTATCTCCTGCTCAGTATGTCAGATGGGACAGATTGTAAAGAAACAAAAGAAGAAATTGCCCAAAGATATATGCGTTATATCGACGATTTCTTCCAAAAATATTTTTCGTAAAACGGAAAGAAAGGGAATAATAATGAATAATTTCATCAATATAAAAAAATACGGATTTTCTGAAATGTTTTCAAAGGAAATCCCACAAGATAGTCAATTAGAACCGGCACGTGTTCTTTCGCAGGAAAAAGGGTTCTATCGGATCATAACAGATAAAGGAGAAAAGTTGGCGGAAGTATCCGGAAAGTTCCGGTATCAAGCTACACTTTCTTCAGAATATCCTGCCGTCGGAGATTTTGTACTGGTAAATTGGAACGAATCCGGCAACAGTGCGATCATCGAATCATTGCTGCCGCGAAAAAGTGCTTTTATCCGAAAAGCAGCCGGAGAACCGCAACAGGAACAGATTGTTGCTGCAAATATCGATACGATATTTCTTTGCATGGCATTAAACAATGATTTTAACACCAGAAGGTTAGAACGATATCTTTCCATTGCATGGGACAGCGGCGCTATGCCGGTTGTGGTGCTGACAAAATCTGATCTGTGTGATGATTTAGATTATAAACTTTCTGAAGTCTCTTCCATTGCTTTTGGGCTGGATATTTTGGTTACAACTTCAACAGAAGAAAATGGATACAGGGAACTTTTGCCATTTCTTTCGGAGGGCAAAACGATTGCGTTTATCGGTTCTTCCGGCGTGGGAAAATCTACGCTTATCAATCTTCTATTGGGGAAAGAGCAACTGAAAACGAACGGACTTCGCAATGACGATAAAGGCAGGCACACCACAACTCACAGAGAATTGTTTTTACTTCCTTCCGGCGGCATGGTCATCGACACTCCGGGTATGCGTGAATTGGGGATGTGGGATAACGATACAGGAATTGATCGAACCTTTACAGAAATTGAAGCACTTGCTTCTCAATGTAAATTCCGTAATTGTACCCATAAAAATGAGCCGGGATGCGCTGTTTTAAAAGCACTGGAAACGGGAGAACTGGAAATTGACCGTTGGAATTCTTATCAAAAACTAAAAGTCGAAAGCAGCTATATAGAAGATAAAGAAAGTTATCTGATTGCAAAAGGAAAACGCGAAAAAGAAATTTCCAAGTTAATAAAAAAATGCCGATCAGAGTATAAAGAGGAGCAGTTACCTTATGAAAGAAAATGTTATTATAAGAAATGAACGAAAAGAAGATTGGGAAATTGTAGAAACTATCACAAGACAAGCCTTCTATAATCTCTATGTACCGGGATGTGTAGAACATTACTTAGTTCACAATATGCGAGAACATGAAGACTTTATTTCAGAACTGGATTTTGTTTTGGAGCTGAACGGTAATGTCATTGGAAATATCATGTACACAAAAGCAAAACTAACTGACGAAAATAAGAACAAAAAAGATATTTTAACATTCGGTCCGATTAGTATTCATCCGGCTTATCAAAGGCTGGGATACGGAAAAATGCTTATAGAACATTCATTTCAAGCAGCCATACAGTTAGGCTATGATACGATTGTTATCTTTGGAAGTCCTGTCAACTATGTCGGTCGTGGATTTAAAAGCTGTAAAAAATATAATGTTTGTATTGAAAACGGGAAATACCCTGCGGCAATGATGGTCAAAGAATTGGTTCCTCATGTACTGGATGGTCATAAGTGGATTTATCAGGAGAGTTCTGTTATGGCGATCAGTGAAGAAGCAGCGGCACACTATGACAATACATTAGAACCAATGGAAAAGAAGTATCTTCCAAGTCAAGAGGAATTTTATATCATGAGTCATTCTTTTGTGGAAGAATAGAAAATTAGATTTGAGATAGGGGGTATCAATCATGAGTCAACATATTACAGTTGTAGACTATAATCCTTTATGGGCAAAAAAATATAAAGAAGAAGCTTTACTGATTCAAGATATTCTCGCAGATAACTGCGTTGCCATTTATCATATCGGGAGTACATCTGTCGAAGGTTTAGCCGCAAAACCTATTATAGATATTATGGCAGCAGTAAGAAATCTTGAAAAGGTTGACGATGCTGCAGAAGCCTTTTCTAAAATAGGTTATGAATATCTCGGTGAATTTGGGATAGCAGGCAGGCGGTATCTTCGTAAAGGGGGAGATGAGAGAACACATCAAATTCATATCTTTCAAACAGAGGATTGGAATAATATTGGAAGACATCTTGCCTTTCGTGACTATATGCGTACTCATAAAAAAGAACGAGACGAATATGCAAAAATCAAAAAAGTTCTTTCAAAGGAATTCCCCTATGATATTGATGGATATTGTGACGGAAAAGAAGAATTTGTGCGTAAAATCGAGAAACTTGCTCTCTCCAAATTTGATGGAATATGGGATAAAATGTACCTTGCGGCACGAAATGTACAGAAAAAAAGAGAGATTTCTTCGCTTGTAGAGGCTGGAGGCGTTTCCGCTGCAATTCTTACTGAAAAAGGGAATATCTATGTTGGTGTTTGTATCGATACTGCTTGTTCTTTGGGAATGTGTGCAGAAAGAAATGCCATTGCCAATATGATTACAAATGGCGGGAATGCCATTTGTCGATTGATAGCGGTTGATCGGAATGGAAAAGCAATCCCGCCTTGCGGTGCATGTCGGGAATTTATGACACAGTTAATGCCGGATCATTATCATTCTATTCAGATTATGCTGGATTATGAAAATAAAAAAATGGTTAGATTAGGAGATATCACTCCTAATTGGTGGATATAAGTATGGCGGAAATATCATTGCTGGTATTTCCGCCACTTCTTTTTATATACGCTTCGCACGATTCATTCCATCCACCCAGTTACATAAAATTACAATACTCTCTAAATTTACATTGATATATGTACGCCACCTTTTCTACCGCCCAGAACAGTTTTTCCTTTGAGATCTGCCCACTGAAAATGTTCGTTGTCCTGCCGGGCAACGAGAAAGTTTCCGGCTCGTTGTGTGAGCTGTGCAAAATTAACGACATAGTCGGAAGCTCCTTCGCTGTACATGTAAACGGAAGCTTCAGATCCCATAAATCCAATATCGGCTTCTCCGGAAATAACGGCAGTCATTGTTTTATCAGCTCCAAATCCGGTGACAAGTGTGAGGTCGATGTTTTCATCTTTGAAGTATCCTTTCTCAATCGCCACATATAGTGGAGCATAGAAAACAGAATGAGCCACTTCGTTTAGTGTGATTTTTACAGGGGAAGTTTTTTGAGACGATACTTCCAAGGAGTCGGAAGCTGTCGTTTTATCTCCGGGTTCGGCTTTAGAGCATCCCATACACAAAGAAAATACAAGAAGGAAGGCAAAAAGAGAGGTTAAAAGTTGTTTTTTCATGAAATCTCCAGATGATTTGGTTTTATTGTAATATATGTAAAATATAACCGTACAGTGAAAAGGATATAAAAACAGAGCGATACGTAAGTCTCCCGGTTTTGGGGATTCCTGTAAGTAACGCTCTGCTTTTAAATTTCAGTATTTCTAAAACAGTTATGGCTTTCTAATCGTCAAATTCTTCCTCGGCATAATCGTCTTCAAAGGCTTCATCATAATTTTCTTCACTATCATCATAATCAGATCCTCCGCGGGAAGTGATCGCAAGGATGAGTGAAATAATTGCCAATACTCCGCTTACAATAGCTGCGATGAGAAGCTGCAGATCATCTCCGCGTTTCAAAAATGCAAATACGCCGCTTCCGAGATAAAAAAGCATCGGAAGAAGGAAAGCAAAAATCGTATTTGACTTCTGCATGATAAAATAGAGAAGTGAAGATACGAGCATACAAAGGGCAAGGATAATGTATAAAGTGCCGCTTGTGCCGCCGTCTGTTGTGCCGTTAAGTCCGGTCATGAATCCTTTATAAGTAAAGAATCCGAATCCTGCGAGAGAGATGATCCCGAGAATGATGCGCACTGCGCGGAATCTCGGAACGCTTTCGTAATAATCATCTTCATAATCGTCGATTTCCGGTTCAGGCATTTTACGCGAAGCTTTTGTGTCATATTTGTCGTTTCTATTTTTGGATGATTTTGAGGAGGCTTTTTTTACTTTGTCAGTATCAAGAACTCCTGTTGCAAGCATATCATCATAGCCTTTTTTAACAGCTTTCTCCCGTTTTGTGCGGACTTGTTCCGGCGGGATGTTACTGTACCGTTTATTTTCGTTCGGAGCTGATTTTTCAGCAGTTTGTTTGGATGAAGGCTTTCTTTTCGGGACTTTCTTTTCGGGATTTTCCTGAATCCGAACTGTTTTCTCGTCAGTTGCTTTTTCATCAGGCCGCCGTTTTTGATTTTGCGCAGGTGACTTCACCCGGTCGGGAGCTTTTGGGGAAGCTTCTGCAGCAGCGCGTTTTTTGGGGCTGCCGGTATGAGCTGCTTCCGGCTCTTTGTGCGCCTTTTTGATTTTGTTTTCGTCTTTTTTTTGAGCAACGTCGCTCTCGGTTTTTTTGCGGCTGGTCTTATCTGCCGCTTCGGCTTTTTTGGCAGATGCCTTTGCCGCTGCTTTTTTTGCACGTTGCTTGTCTAAATTCCACTGTTTTTTACAGTCACGGCAGACTGCATATTCATTAAAGACAGGATCTCCGCTGTTGTCAGTGCCGATTTGTTTGTTTTTGATCTCCAGTTCGTTTCCGCATATCGGACATTTCATAAAAATCAATACTCCTCTCTCTTCGTTAAATCGAATTTATAATGGTTTCATTATAACATTTCAAATGTGTTAGAACAATGAAAAATGTAACAATAAATCGAAAAATATCAAATATGATCGAAAATATAGCGCGATATGTGATATGATATCAAAATTAAAAGATAAAAAACAGCGTCATAATTATACAGATATTGCAAAAAATGACAGCAGAATTTGTAACAAAGGCGAAAGGAGAAATTATGAGATTTGAAGCAGATACACATTCACACACGCTGGCAAGCGGACATGCATACAGCACGATAAAAGAAATGGCGGCGGCAGCAGAAGCAAAAGGCTTAAAAGCGCTTGCGCTTACGGAACATGCTCCGAAAATGCCGGGAACGTGCGGGTTGTTTTATTTTCAAAACCTGGATGTCGTTCCAAGAAAATGCGGAGGAATTCGCCTCTTAATGGGAGCGGAAGTAAATATAATGGATGAAACAGGCAGGATCGACCTTCCGGAAAGTACCTGCCGTGATCTGGATATAGTTATTGCGAGCATTCATCCGCCATGCTATGGGATGGGGCACACAGAAGAGGAAAATATGAGAGCATACGAGGCTGTGATGAAGAAACCGTATATTAACATTATCGGGCATCCTGATGACGGTCGTTTTCAGATTGATTACGAACGTCTTGTGAAGATGGCAAAAGAGACGGGAACGCTTTTGGAAGTAAATAATTCTTCCATGAGACCGTCAAGCAGCAGAAAGGGAACTCGTGAAAATATTCTTACAATGCTTGATCTTTGTAAACAGTATGATGTTCCGGTTACGACAGGCAGTGATGCACATGTAGATGTAGATGCAGGCAATTTTACTTATGTAAAAGAAGTGCTTAAATTTTGCGATTTTCCGGAGGAACTTGTTGTTACGACAAATTTTGATGTATTAAAACAATATTTGAATATGAACACTTTCGGTATGTAAGAGAGAACGGACTTTTGTATGCAGATGAAAGGGATAAGGTACTTTTGTAAAACTTTATAAATTTAACTGATTAACGTATGGACTTCAAGAATTTAATGTGCTAAAATATAACAGTGCTTGAAATAATTGCTGTGGATGCAGAGGTTGCTCGGATATATGCCACGGTGTTGAAAAGGAGAAGTTTATATGAGTAAAAAAATCAGGACAGAGGCAGTTGACTATCTTTTTGAAGCGATTCTCAGTCTGAAAAATAAAGGAGAATGTTATACTTTTTTTGAGGATATTTGTACGATTAACGAGCTGCTGTCTCTGTCACAGAGATTTGAAGTGGCAAAAATGCTCAGAGAGCAGAAAACTTATCTCGAAATTGCGGAAAAGACAGGCGCTTCAACGGCAACGATCAGCCGGGTGAACCGTTCCCTTAATTACGGCAATGATGGATATGACATGGTCTTTGAAAGAATTGATAAAAAATAAAAAATGCCGGAGCGTTCATGCGTGTCCGGCATTTTTAATACGTACTTTTGTACTCGTCAATCTTCTTTTTGAGGAGAAAGTTCGTCTATGATTTTCTCTATCATAACTTTTTTCAAATAGACGTCAAAGCTTAAAGAGCAAATAAATGCAAAAAGACGAAGTTCTTTTTGATCGGCGTCATCTTCTATATTTGAAAAAGCAGAGAACGAACTTTCGTATGCTTCCTGAACGGATTCGGAAAGCGGCTTGATACGGGATTTTTCAAGCTTGCAGACTTCGGTATATAGTTCGGAGAGGCTAAGCGCCGCCTCGTCTGAAAAATATTTGTCCCGCAGAGGAGCAAGTACGGTTTCAATATCTTTGATAGAAAGAATGCTTTTAAAGTAGTAAATAAATATAAGAAGAAGCACATGTTCTTTAGAATATTTTTTCTTGACGGACGGAGGAAGAAGATTATTTTTTGAGTAGTTGTTTATCATTGTTTTTGTCAAAATCTTATCTTCGTCACGGCGTTTTGTTCCGGCAAGATGTTCGTCCATAAAAGTCGTTACCTGATCCATATATAAATCAATATTCGGTATTTCTTCCGGTTTGATGTAATCAATACGTTTTAAGTTTTCTGTTATGCTGTTTAACAGATCTGTCATGTCTATTTTCATAATATCACCTCGATATCCTTATTATATAGTAGTGAAAACTAGATGGCAAGTCTTTTCTAAACCTTTATTAACCGGGATTTCCCATCGCTATTTTAATATAAAAATATAGTTATCAGCCGTTTTGTCAGGAGTGCGCCTTGATAAATGATAACAATATGGAAGTGTTTGGTATGGGATAAATGAACGAAAAAAGAAGGTTGACTTTAACGAAAATATGTTCGATAATAAGAACAATACACACTCGTTATTTGAACTAAATATTTTACGGGTAATTGAGAAAAAAGAAAGATAAGGAGCATATAAATGGCTGTATATGATACGTTGAATAAACCTCAAAAGGAGGCTGTATTTCATACGGAAGGTCCGCTTTTGATTCTGGCGGGAGCGGGTTCGGGAAAAACAAGAGTTTTGACTCACAGAATTGCATACCTGATTGAGGAAAAGGGAGTGAATCCATGGAATATTCTTGCCATTACGTTTACGAATAAAGCGGCGGAAGAGATGCGTCAGAGAGTAGACAGCCTTGTCGGGATCGGAGCAGAGAGCATTTGGGTCAGTACGTTTCATTCCATGTGTGTACGGATCTTAAGAAGATACATAGATCGTCTCGGATATGACAACAGATTTACGATTTATGATACGGATGATCAGAAGACGCTGATGAAAGAAGTATGTCGTAAGACAGATATTGATACAAAGCGGTTTAAAGAAAGGATGCTTTTATCGGTAATTTCTTCTGCTAAAAACGAGATGATCCTGCCGGAAGAGTTTGAATTGAATGCCGGAGGAGATTTTGTACAGCTTAAGATCGCAAAAGTCTATAAAGAATATGAGGCGCAGATGCGGGCGAATAATGCGTTGGATTTTGACGATCTGCTTGTAAAGACAGTTCAGCTTCTGGAAACGCAGCCTGATGTGAGGGAGAATTATCAGGAACGTTTCAGATATATCATGGTTGACGAATATCAGGACACGAATACCGTACAGTTTCGGCTTGTCAGCCTGCTTGCGGGAAAGTATAGGAATTTGTGTGTAGTCGGCGATGACGACCAGTCGATCTATAAGTTCCGCGGAGCTAATATACGAAATATTTTGGATTTTGAAAAAGAATTTTCAGATGCAAAAGTAATTAAACTGGAACAGAACTACCGCTCTGTCGGGAATGTATTGGAAGTTGCGAATAGTGTGATCCGCAACAATAAAGGCAGAAAAGAAAAGACTCTTTGGACTGATAATGAAAAAGGAGAGAAGATCCGTCTGCGGCAGTTTGATACGGCATATGACGAAGCGCAGTTTATTGCAGAGGATATTAAGGACGAAACGGCACAGGGAGCAAATTACAGTGATCATGCAGTTTTATACCGAACGAACGCGCAGTCGCGTCTTCTTGAGGAAAAGTTTGTCGCGATGAATATTCCGTATAAGATTGTCGGAGGCATCAATTTTTATTCCCGAAGAGAGATTAAGGATGTTTTGTCATACTTAAAAACGATTGATAACGGAAAAGACGATCTGGCTGTGAGAAGGATTATTAATGTTCCGAAACGGGGGATCGGTTTGACAACGATTAACCGGATTCAGGAGTCGGCTGCTGCGAGAGGAATAGGGTTTTATGACGCCCTTTCAGCTCCGGACCTTATTCCCGGGATCGGACGCAGCGCATCGAAACTTGATTCATTTGCAGCTTTGATCGAATATTTTAAAGGAAGAGCGGAAGAGAGCGGGGTGACAGATCTTCTGACGGAAGTGATCGAGAAGACAGGGTATACGGAAAGTCTGGAAGCGGATGATCCTGAGGAACTGGAAGCAAGAGTGCAGAATATAGACGAACTTGTCAGTAAGGCGGCCGCGTATGAGGAAAGCTGCAGTGACAGAGGAGAAAGACCGACGCTGAGCGGTTTCCTTGAAGAGGTGGCTCTTGTCGCTGATATCGACAGCGTAGCGGAAGATCGGGATTACGTGATCCTTATGACTCTTCACAGTGCGAAAGGTCTGGAATTTCCACATGTATATCTTGCGGGAATGGAAGAAGGATTGTTCCCAAGTTATATGTCGATCAGCGGAGATGATCCGGAAGAGTTGGAGGAGGAACGAAGACTTTGTTATGTGGGCGTGACCCGCGCTGAAGAAAAATTGACGCTTACCTGCGCGCGTATGCGTTTGGTCAGAGGGGAGAGACAATATAACAGTATGTCCCGTTTCATTAAAGAGATGCCTTCTGCATTGATTGATACAGGAAAGCGAGAAGGCGGTTTTTCTCAAAATGTTTCTTTGGGAGAGAAGAGGACGTATTCGTCCGAGGGCAGTGGATACAAAAGACCTGCGTATGCTCAGAAACCGGCATTTGCCGCGATCCAAAAGGGGAGCGGACTGATGGCGAAAAAGTCGGAGGGACTTTCTTACGGAGTCGGAGATCGTGTACGGCATGTAAAGTTTGGAGACGGCACGGTGACGGAGATTAAAGAGGGCGGAAGAGATTATGAAGTGACGGTGCAGTTTGATACTGCAGGAGTCAGAAAAATGTTTGCTTTGTTTGCAAAGCTTATAAAAATATAGATCGGAGGATAACATTGTGAAAATAGGTTCACACGTCGGAATGAGCGGTAAGGAGATGCTGCTTGGTTCTGCAAAAGAAGCAGTATCTTACGGGGCGGATACATTTATGTTTTATACGGGAGCGCCTCAAAATACGAGGCGGAAAGAAATCGAAGAATTAAATATTGATCCTGCATGGGAATATATGAAAGAGCACGGGATTCAAGAGATCCTTGTTCATGCTCCGTATATTATTAATTTAGGCAATGCGGTAAAGCCGGAAACATTTTCTCTTGCGGTTGAGTTTCTCGCAAAGGAGATAGACCGTACGGTAAGCTGCAGAAGCCATACGTTGATCCTGCATCCGGGAGCTCATGTAGGAGAAGGAGTCAGCGTAGGAACAGAGCAGATCATAAAAGGACTAAACGAAGTTCTTACGCGGGATATGGATTGTTGTGTGGCGTTAGAAACAATGGCGGGGAAAGGATCGGAGATCGGTCGTACGTTTGAAGAATTAGCTCGGATTTATGACGGGGTAAAATATAGCGATAAATTGAGAGTTTGTTTTGATACATGTCATACGAGCGACAGTGGGTATGATATTATTCATCATTTTGATGATGTGATAGAAGAGTTCGATCGTATTATAGGAAAAGATCAGATTGCCGTATTTCATATTAACGACAGTAAGAATGTTCCAGGCGCTGCAAAGGACAGGCATGAGAACATCGGATTCGGACATATCGGTTTTGAAGCGATCAATTATATCGTTCATCATGCAGACTTTAGGGATGTTCCGAAAATACTTGAGACGCCATATATACCATCTGTGGAAAATCCAAAGAAATCATATGCTCCGTATAAATATGAAATTGAGATGCTTCGGGCGGGAAAATTTGATCCTGATATGAAAGAACGGATTGTAAAAGAGCATGAAAAAAGCGTCTGAACGGAGTCGAACCGTCGCACATGCCTCCGGAGGGCATTGCTCTATCCACTGAGCTACAGACGCATCGTTGTGTTAAACAACTTTAATTATCCTAGCATAAAGTAAGCAAAATGTAAAGTGTTTTCAAGTTGTTTGTTGCCGTGAAAACTGATACATGTTAGAATAGCGTTCATATGATAAAGAGTTTCTATATAAAGGAGTGTGGAAAAATTGAAAACAATGTTGGAATTGATCACAACGGAAATGGAAGCGGCTTTTGAAAAAGCCGGTTATGATAAAGAACTTGCAAAAGTAACTCTTTCAAATCGTCCCGATTTGTGCGAATATCAGTGCAACGGCGCGATGGCAGGAGCAAAGAAATATAAAAAAGCCCCGTTTATGATTGCGGAAGATGTGGCGGTATATTTAAAGGAAAGTTCTTATTTTGAGACGGTAGAAGTTGTAAAGCCGGGATTTATTAATCTGAAACTTGCTCCGCAAAGTGTTGCGGATTATTTAAATCAAATGTCAGAAACAGAAAAACTCGGAGTAGAAGAAGCGGAAGAACCAAAAACGATCATGATAGATTACGGCGGACCGAATGTTGCGAAACCGCTTCATGTAGGACATCTGCGTTCTGCAATTATCGGTGAAAGCGTAAAACGGATTACTCGTTTTAAAGGAAACAAAGTGATCGGTGATATTCATCTGGGCGACTGGGGATATCAGATGGGACTTATCATCACGGAATTAAAGAAACGCAAACCGGAGCTGCCGTATTTTGATGAACATTTTACGGGAGAATATCCGGCAGAAGCGCCGTTTACGATCGGCGAACTGGAGGAGATATATCCGACAGCAAGTTCATATGCAAAAGAGGACGAAGAATACAGGAAAGAAGCATTGCATGCGACATATTTGCTCCAGAACGGTCACAGAGGATACAGAGCGGTTTGGAATCACATCATGAATGTTTCGGTTACAGATCTTAAGAAAAATTATGAGAGACTGAATGTAGAATTTGATCTTTGGAAAGGCGAGGCGGACGCGCAGAAATATATACCTGATATGGTACAGATGTTAAAAGAAGAAGGCTATGCGCGTTATGACGAGGGCGCTCTTGTGGTCGATGTTCAGGAAGAGTCGGATAAAAAAGAAGTTCCTCCGTGTATGATCTTAAAGTCAGACGGAGCGGCGCTCTATGATACGACAGATCTTGCAACACTTGTACAAAGGGAAGAAGATTATCAGCCGGACGAAGTTATCTATGTAGTAGATAAACGTCAGGAACTTCACTTTACACAGGTGTTCCGCTGTGCAAAAAAGACGGGGATCGTGAGCCCGAATACAAGATTGGAATTTCTCGGATTCGGTACGATGAACGGGAAAGACGGAAAACCGTTCAAAACCCGTGAGGGCGGCGTTATGCGCCTTGAAAATCTGATCCGCGAAATTAACGACGAAATGTATAAGAAAATTATGGATAATCGTACAGTGGAGGAAGAAGAAGCGAAAAAGACGGCCCGCATAGTCGGACTTGCGGCAATTAAATATGGAGATCTGTCGAATCAGGCAGGCAAAGATTATATATTTGACGTAGACAGATTTACTTCATTTGAGGGAAATACAGGTCCGTATATTCTTTATACAATCGTGCGTATTAAGTCCATTTTGGCAAAGTATAAGGAAAACGGAGGAAGCGCAGAGAAACTTTCGATCCGTCCGTCGGAAAATGTGTATGAGAAGGCGCTTATGCTTCAAGTCTTGAAGTTCAACGATGTGTTTGAGGCAGTATGCGAAGAGACTGCTCCGCATAAATTGTGCGCTTACATTTATGAGATTGCGAATGAATTTAATAAGTTTTATCATGAGACGAAGATCCTCTCTGAGGAAGATGAAGAGAAACGTTCCGGATATATTGCGCTCCTCGGACTGACAAAGCGCGTGTTGGAGACGTGCATTGACCTGCTTGGATTTGAAGCGCCGGAAAGGATGTAATGGAAAAATGACGGAAAAACTGTTTTATAAAGACAGTCATCTTTCAAAGTTCGATGCAGAAGTTCTTTCGTGTGTCAAAGTAAAAAGGCAGCAGGTGAAGGATTCGTTTGGCAGGCTGGACGGAAAAGCAGGCGAATATTATGAAATAGAACTTGACAGGACAGCCTTTTTTCCGGAAGGCGGAGGTCAGTATGCCGATACGGGAGTGCTATATATGGCAGACGATGATACGTGCGGCTTGGATGAAACGGCTCGAAAGAAAGTTCAAGTGCTCGATGTCCGTGAAAGGAACGGGCGTATCTTTCATATAACGGACGGTTTCATTGAAGCCAAAACCGCGGTGAAAGGAAGTATCGACTGGGAAGAACGCTTTATGAAGATGCAGCAGCATACGGGAGAGCATATCGTTTCAGGGCTGATCCACGCCGCATACGGGTATAATAATGTCGGCTTCCATCTTGGCAGTGAGGACTGTACGATGGACTTTGACGGTGAGATCACAGAAGAGGAACTTCGCCGGATCGAGGCGGAGGCAAATAAAGCTGTGTGGAAAAACCTGAAAGTATTTACGCATTATCCGAAGAAGGAGGAAGTGTCTCAGATAGAATATCGGAGTAAGATCGAGATCGAGGGCCAGGTACGTATTATAGAAATTCCGGGGTATGACTGCTGTGCCTGCTGTGCTCCTCATGTGACGTATACAGGAGAGATCGGACTGATCAAGCTGGTTCAAGCGCAGCGTTATAAGGGCGGAGTGCGGATCACTATGCTGTGCGGAGTCCGCGCGTTTTCGGATTATGTGAGAAAGGAAGCGCAGGCAAAAGAAATTTCCAGGCTTCTTTGTGCGAAAGAAAATGAGATTGCAGATGCGGTTGCGCATTTGGCAGAAGAGACGAATCAGCTGAAATATGAACTTGCAGAAAAAGAGCGGCGCCTAGTGAAAGCGTATGCGGACAAGATTTCGGAAAGTAAAGACGCGGTTTGCATTTTTACGGAAGAATTCGGCGGTGATTCCATGCGTATGTTGATGAATTATGTTTTAGACGCAGGGCATTGTATTTGCGCAGTGTTCTTTGGAAATGAAAAAGACGGGTATCGATATGTGTTGGGAAGCCGTCAACAAGATGTACGTGAAATGGCGAAAGAGTTTAACAAAAGATTCGACGGACGCGGCGGCGGAAAACCCGAGATGGTTCAGGGAACAGTCCGCGGCGAGAAAGAAGCGATCGAGCGATGGCTGATGAAATATGAGTTTGTTTGTATATAGGAAACAGTGAATGGTAATAAATAAAGAAAAATGATACAAAACATTTGAAATGTTACAAAAATATTAAAAAGTATTGAAAAAATGCGGGTGATTTGTTATTATTTATTCGATAGTAAATCGTAAAATAAGAAGAAAAACCTGCATTTTTTTGATTGGCATCTATTACAGTACAAGTTTTGGACAGATGTTTTTCATTTTTTTAATGAAGTTTGTTGAAAAGCGGACGGTTGTGTTGTATGATGCTGTTATGTGGGGAAATAGATAATAAAATGAGGAAAGGTGGCAGTATGAGATTAAAAAAGGTACATAGCACATTTCTGACGGCGGCTTTGGCTTGCTCATTGGCAGTGACGCCTGTGTTTGCAAATCCGGCAGAAGATGCGGAGAATTTGAAAAATCAGAAAACAGAAGCGGAAAGCGAGCTTTCTAATCTTCAGACGCAGTTTGATACATTGATCCAAAAGGCGAACGAACTGGAACTTAAGCTGATTAAGACAGGTGAGGCGATCATTCAGGCGCAGGCAGATTTGGAAGCTGCGGAAGAAAAAAAAGAAGAACAGTATGAGGCGATGAAAAAGCGGATCAAGTTTATGTACGAATCCGGAACAGGCAGCGCTACAGTCGAGAAAGTTATGACATCCGGCGATATGTCGAGCATGCTCAGTCAGGCAGAGTATTCGCAGAAGATGCATGAATATGATCGTGAACAACTGAAAGAATATACAAATACAGTAACAGAGATTGAAAATTTGCAGAAGACACTTGAAGAAGAGCAAAAGAATCTGGAAGCAACGGAAAAAGAGTACGAGGCTGAGCAGGCGACTCTGACAGAGACGATCAATTCTAAAAAAGATGAGATCACCAATTTGGACGGCATGATCCAGGAAGCTGCAAGAAAAGCCGAAGAGGAACGAAAAGCAGAGGAAGAACGCCGCAGACAGGAAGAGGAAGCAAAGAATAATGTGACTCCGGAACAGCCGGTGACACCTTCCAATCCGAATAACGGAAGTTCAGGCGGTTCAGGAGCGGCGCCGTACGATCCGGTAACGGGAAATGTCATTGTAGACCGTGCATATGGATGTATCGGACTCCCTTATGTGTGGGGAGCGACAGGACCGAACTCTTTTGACTGCTCGGGACTTGTAGGATATTGTCTGACAGGCGGTTATGGACGTGTGGGAACAACGTATACATTTATGGGATGGCCCCGCGTCAGTGATCCTCAGCCGGGCGATGTATGTACGAACTGGGATCATTGCGGTATTTACATTGGAAACGGTATGATGATCCATGCGCCTCAGCCGGGAGAGAATGTTAAGATAGGACCGGTACAGGCAGGAATGGTTTATGTTCGTCAATAGGCGTACAAAGTCAGTCAGATAAGTTATGATAAGATGTATAAAATCAAGTGAATAATACATAGGTTGATCGCAGGAGTTGTGAATTTTACAGCTCCTGTTTTTTTTAATAGATTTCATTTATAAGGATTGACAGAGAAAAAAGATAGGTGTATAGTAAAAGCATAACAATTAAATAAATGCTTAATTGTTAAAATAAAAAGATTTTAAAAGAAAAGAGGTATTTACTATGAAAAAGACTTATAAAATTGAAGTAGATTGTGCAAACTGTGCGAATCTGATGGAAGATGCGGCGAAAAAGACCGGCGGAGTAGAAGATGCGGTGGTGAATTTCATGACACAGAAAATGACTGTACAGTTCGAGGATGGGCGAGAGCCGAAGTCGGTTATGAAAGATGTGCTGAAAGCCTGCAAAAAAATAGAGCCGGATTGTGAAATTGAATTTTAAGAAATTTCTCAAAGATTGAATGAAAGTGGCTAAAAAGAAAGAAGGGCGCCCGATATGCTGATGGCAAAGGGCGCAGATTTATATATAATATATGAATGAATGAACATATGTGTATATTAAATAGCGAGGAGGATGCAAGGTGTAATGAGTAAAAAACAGAAAAAAATGTTGACGAGGATCATGGCAGCGGCATTTTGTGTTATTCTATTGAATTTTGTACCTGTAACGGGAATTTTGCGGTTCACACTTTATTTAGCAGTATATTTAGTCATAGGATACGATATTTTGAAAAAGGCAGGCAGAGGTATTTTAAACCGGCGCATGTTTGACGAGAATTTTCTGATGGCAGTCGCAACGATCGGAGCTTTTGCTCTTGCCGTCTATTCAAAAAGCGGCGATTATAACGAGGCAATCGCGGTAATGTTGTTTTATCAGATCGGAGAGTTGTTCCAAAGTTATGCAGTCGGGAAAAGCCGCAGAAATATCAGTGCATTAATGGATATCCGACCGGATTATGCAAATGTAGAATGTGACGGGAAACTGGAAAAAAGAGATCCTGATGAAGTCGGAATAGGAAGTATCATCGTAGTACAGCCAGGTGAAAAAGTTCCGCTTGACGGGATTGTCGTCGAAGGAAGTTCCAGTTTAAATACAAGCGCTTTGACAGGAGAAAGCCTTCCGCGTGATGTGCGTCAGGGAGAAGAGGTGCTCAGCGGCTGTATTAATATGACGGGAGTACTGAAAGTTCGGACTACGAAACAGTTTGAAGAATCAACGGTGTCTAAGATTTTGGAACTTGTGGAAAATTCCGGTTCCAGGAAATCAAAATCCGAACATTTTATTTCCAAATTCGCCAAAGTGTATACTCCGGCAGTTTGCTACGGGGCATTGGCGCTGGCGCTCTTGCCTCCGGTAATAGAGATGGTCTTTCTCGGACAGGCGGCTCAGTGGGGCGTATGGATTTACAGAGCGCTTACATTCCTTGTGATCAGTTGTCCCTGTGCACTTGTGATCAGTATTCCTCTTAGCTTTTTTGCGGGAATCGGCGGGGCAAGCAAAGCAGGAGTGTTGATCAAAGGCTCTAATTATATGGAAACATTGTCTCAGACAAAATATGTTATGTTTGACAAAACAGGAACTTTAACAAAAGGCGCTTTTGAAGTAAGCGCGGTTCATCACAATGAACTGGAAGAAGAAAAACTATTAGAATATGCGGCGCTTGCAGAATGTGCGTCATCACATCCGATCAGCAAAAGTCTGCAAAAAGCATACGGAAAGGAAATTGACAGAAACAGGGTTTCGGATATCCGGGAAATCAGCGGTCATGGGATTACAGCCGTCGTGGACGGTCATGAAGTTGCGGCAGGTAACGACAAGCTGATGAAAAAACTCGGTTTGAAGTATCATGAATGCCATACGGCAGGTACGATCATCCATATGGCGATTGATAAAAAATATGCAGGTCATATTGTGATTTCCGATGTTGTGAAAGAACATTCCAAAGAAGCGGTTGCGGAATTGAAAAAAGCAGGGATCAAAAAAACAGTCATGCTTACCGGGGATTCGCGGAAAGCTGCCGAGCAGACGGCAAAAACTTTGGGAATCGATCAAGTGTACAGTGAACTGCTCCCCGGAGATAAAGTACAAAAAGTAGAAGAACTGCTCTCGGAAAAAGAAGGAAAAGAAAAGCTTGTATTCGTAGGTGACGGCATTAATGACGCACCGGTACTGACTCGGGCGGATATCGGAATTGCAATGGGGGCAATGGGATCGGACGCGGCAATCGAAGCGGCAGATGTAGTGTTGATGGACGATGATCCGTTAAAGATTTCCAAAGCGATTAAAATCTCTCAAAAATGTCTGAGAATCGTATATCAAAATATTATATTTGCTTTGGCAGTTAAATTTGCCTGTCTTGGACTTGGCGCTCTTGGAATTGCAAATATGTGGTTTGCGATCTTTGCCGACGTAGGGGTTATGATCATTGCGGTCTTAAATGCAGTCAGGGCGCTTAGAGTTCAAAATCTATAGATTTGAGTTGAATTTTGATTTATACGTCTTTGTTTATGCAGGAAATATCCATGATCTTTTCGATCATATGATGAAGCGTTTGTGTTTTTTTCGAGTCGACGGCACGGTAATATGTTTCTTTTCCGTCCCTGCGGGATTCGATCAGACCGCTTGAACGAAGCAGACGTAAATGATGCGCGACGGCAGGACTGCTCATTTCCATCATAGAAGCGATGTTGATAACACATTCTTCGCAGTGGCACAAGATCCAGAAGATGCGGATGCGGGTAGGATCGCTTAGTTGTTTAAATATATCTGCGGTCGTCTGAAACTCTTCAATATTCGGTAAATGACTCATTAACTGAGACATTGACTGATTGTGCCGATGGGGCAATGTATAATGTTCCATAAGAAAACTCCTTTCGGACATAGTTTGTATAATATATTTTCTGAAGATCGGGAAGCCCGGCGTCTCTGTGCGCCGGGTTTTTTCAGCGATCATAAAAAACTGTCCCTTTTTAATATTATAAATTTTTAGGTACGATCTCCAGCCAATATCCGTCAGGATCGGAAATGAAATAAATCCCCATCCCCGGATTCTCAAAACAGATGCATCCCATTTCTTTGTGTTTTTCGTGTGCCGCGTCAAAATCATCGGTTTCAAATGCAAGATGGATCTCGTTATCTCCCAAATTGTAAGGGCGGTCCATATCCCGAAGCCATGTCAGTTCGAGTTTGTGAGGAGTTGTCGAGTCACCGAGATAAACAAGTTTGAAGCTGCCGTCGTCAGCCTCTTTTGTACGTGTGACAGTAAGACCGAGAGCTTCTTTATAAAATCGCAAAGATGCATCCAGATCGTAGACATTTAAGTTGTTGTGGGCAAAAGTAAAGTTCATAATGCTCCTCCTTATCATTTAATCATAGTTTTTGATATTACATTCATAAAGACAGTTCCGATAATATAAATACGGAAAAGTTATTTTTATGTACGGTGTATACCGATTCAGCTTAGTATAACACAAAATGTTGTCACAGAGTGTATATTTGTGGTAAAATATAAAGGATTTTTACAGAGAGGTAAAAGACGATGGAACGAGGTTTGATTCATATTTATTGTGGAGACGGCAAAGGAAAGACGTCCTCAGCCGTCGGGCTGGCGGTCAGAGCCGCGGGCTGCAAAAAGAAAGTGCTTTTTGCACGTTTTCTTAAAAATGAGAATTCGGGAGAATTAAACATTCTCGACAGCATTTCGGACATTGAAGTTTTACATCTGGAGAAATCTTACGGTTTCTATAAAACACTGACAGAAAAAGAAAAAAAAGAGGTAAAGCAGCTATATGAAGCTTTGTGGAATAAGGTCTTGAGAAAAGTTTCCGGCGGATCTTATGACGTACTTGTTATGGATGAATTTATGGCGGCATACCGGTATGGCTTGATACCAAACGAGGAAGCTCTTTGTTTTCTGGAAAAGAAACCGACAGGTCTGGAAGTTGTCTTAACAGGACGAGATCCTGACCTTCGCCTTGTGGAGAAAGCGGATTATGTATCTGAGATCTGCAAGGTGAAACACCCTTATGACCGGGGAATCCGGGCTAGAAGAGGGATTGAGTATTAGTCGGACTCGGCATACGTTTGAAAGATAAACAGATAGAGAAGTATAGATTGCTCTTGATACCGGACTTTAGATAAGGTTAGGTTACTTTGAGATATCTGTGAGGAAGTCAGGTGAGAATCCTGCACAATACCCGTTGCTGTATTGGAGGAGCGGTATTCTATATTGCCACTGCGGAATAAGATTCTGTGGGAAGGCGGAATATTTGCATTGATCCCTAAGTCAGAATATTCACTTTCAAATGAGTCCGTAGATTACGGGATTATGATCAAGGAGAGGAAAAAACATGTCAAAAAAAGAAAAAATCTTACTAAAGGCATCTATCGTGTTTGCGGCGGTATTTGCCATAGTCCCGGCAGCGAATGCGATGCATATTATGGAAGGGTATCTTCCGGCTAAATACTGCGTTGCTTGGGGCGTCGTCTGCCTGCCGTTTCTGATCGCAGGATTTATTTCATTGAAAAACAAAGTAAAAGAAAATAGAAGAAATTTAACGCTGATCGCAATGTCGGGAGCGTTTATTTTCGTTATTTCATCGCTTAAGATCCCTTCTGTTACAGGGAGTTGTTCGCATATGACAGGAACAGGGCTCGGCGCGATTTTGTTTGGACCGGCATCTGTGAGCGTGCTCGGTGTCATAGTATTGCTTTTTCAGGCATTGCTTTTAGCTCATGGAGGTTTGACAACACTTGGAGCAAATACATTTTCCATGGCGATCGCAGGACCGGTCGTCTCTTTTGGAATTTATAAATTATGTCAGAAAATAAATGTAAACAGAAGAGTCGGTATTTTTTTGGCTGCATTTTTAGGAGATCTGTTTACATATTGTGTGACAAGTATCCAGCTTGCTTTTGCCTATCCGTCTGAAGCGGGAGGCGTCGGAGCGTCGGCTGTTAAGTTTCTCGGAGTATTTGCGCCTACACAGATTCCGCTTGCCGTGATAGAAGGTATCCTTACAGTTGTCATTGTGATAGGGCTGGAAACATATGCAAAACCGGAATTAAGGAGTATAGGATTTTTCAAAAATAAAAAGGGGGAGACACAAGATGAGTAAAAACAAAAAAACAGTGATTTTATTATTGATCGCCGCTGTTTTGATCGCCGTTGTTCCTCTTTTCGTTTTAAAGGAAGCAGAATTCGGCGGTTCTGATGATGCGGGAAGCGTGATGGTAGAAGAAATTCACGGAGAATATGAGCCGTGGTTTACTCCGGTTTTGGAGACTGCGTTAGACAGAGAACTGCCCGGAGAGGTAGAAAGTCTTATTTTCTGTATTCAGACAGGGATAGGCGTGGGAATCATCGCATTTATAATGGGACGGTTCGTGGAACGTAAAAAATGGACGGATAGTCTGGGCGATAATGCTTTTGAAGTTTTGAAGGAAAAACAAAAGTCATAGGAGAATAAAAAGGAGCGATGAATGATCATTATAGATAAATTGTGTTACCGGTCAAAATTAAGATATGTCAGTGCGGCAGAGAAGTTACTGTATGCCGTTTCTTCTCTTATGATCTGTGTTTTGACCCGCTCCTATGCGGCGGCTTTGATCGTATTTATCGCAAATGGAATTTTGACGGTTGGAAAGGGGAAGATTCCTCTTTCCTGCTATGTTCGACTTCTGATGATTCCGATCGTATTTTTGATCGTCGGAACAGGAGCTGTTTTTTTAAATCTATCGAAAGTTCCTATGGATGCATTTGCCGTGCCGGTCGGGAAAATATATATAACGGCAAGCCGTGAATCGGCTTTTTGGGCAGTCAATTTATGTATCACGGCGCTGGCGGCAGTGACATGTCTTTATTTTCTGTCGTTGAACACAACGATGACAGATATACTGGGAGCGCTCAGGAAAATGCATATGCCGAGGCTTCTGATTGAGTTGATGATGCTGATCTATCGTTTTGTCTTTATTCTTCTTCATACTGCGTCTGCAATTATGACCGCACAGGAGGCAAGACTTGGAAATAGAGATTATCGGACACAGCTTCGTGCGTTCGGAAAGATGCTGGCCGCTTTGTTCTTTATTTCTTTGAGAAAAGCAAATGCGATGTATGATGCAATGGAAGCAAGAGGGTATGACGGAACAATCAATGTGCTGGGCAGGAACACTCCGGCGAAAAAGAAAGAAATGATATTGTTGGCTGTATTTGAGCTTGTTTTGATAATTGTAGCTGTGGCGGAACGGATGATATGATGGATAAAATGAAAGATATGAAAATAAAAAAGAGAACATTGAAAAAGGAAGAAAAAAAAGAATCAGAAACAGAATATGTGATTCGCGCAGAAAATGTAGATTATACATATGAGGGAAGTAAAACAAAGGCGTTGGATCACTTGAGTTTGAACATTCGTAAAGGGAAAAAAGTCGCGGTTATGGGAGGAAACGGCTGCGGAAAATCTACTTTTTTTCTTTGCCTGAACGGGATCAGAAGACCGGAATCCGGAAGGATTTTTATAGATGGAAAACCGATCGAATATACAAAAAAAGGACTTTTAGATGTCAGACGAAAAATCGGGATCGTATTTCAAAATCCGGATGAACAGCTTTTTTCTGCAAGTGTTTATGAGGAAATCTCTTTCGGGATATTGAACATGGGGGCGGATGAAGAAACTGCCGAAAAGGCGGTCAGACAGATAATCGAAGAACTGGGGCTTTCTGCGTTTCAGGAAGAGCCGACTCATGCTTTAAGCGGAGGACAGAAAAAACAAGTTGCGATTGCAGACATTCTTGTTATGCATCCTGAAGTGATGATTTTAGACGAACCTGCGGCGGCGCTTGATATGAAACATACGAAAAAAGTGAATGAGATGATCGAGAGGCTGACGGAAAAAGGAATTACGGTGCTGATCGCAACACATGATATAGAGTATGCCTGTGGATGGGCAGATGAGATCGTGCTTATGCATGAAGGAAAAGTGATACGCCATGCAGAGGCGATGGAAATCTGTCAGGATGAGGAAGCGTTGAAAGAAGCAGAATTGGAAATACCGGCAGTCATTCGTATGTATCGCAAATTAACAGAGAAAAAAATCTTATCAGACAAAGAAGCGCCTCCGCGCACATGGGAAGAACTGGAGTCAAGGCTTACTTGATCTGAAAAGTTTGAAATAGAAAACATCAAAGGGAATTTAAGAAAACAGGGAAATAATAAAATAAATAAAAATGAGAGGAGATGTAAAATGAAAAAAGGAATTCTGGCAGTCAGTTTCGGAACAAGTCATATTGACACGATGGAAAAGACGATCGACGTGCTTGAAAAGGAGTTTGCAAAAACGTTTGAAGAAGCTGCTGTATACAGGGCGTTTACAAGCAATATGATTATAAAAAAATTAAAGCGCACTGCAAATATAAAGGTGCAAACAGTAGGCGAAGCTTTAGAAAAAATGGCGGCAGATGGGATCGAAGAAGTTATCGTTCAGCCGACTCATGTGATCAACGGGATAGAAAATGACCGGATGCTGCAAGAAGTTATGGAACATATGCACCTGTTCCGAAAAGTATATGTAGGGAAACCGCTTCTTAGTTCTGTGGAAGATTATAAAAAAGCAATTCATGCCGTGATGGAAAAAACGGTGATCGGCGAAGATGAAATGCTCGTTTTGATGGGACACGGAACAGATCACCATGCAAATTCCGCATATCCTACGTTAGAGTATACGTTTCACTCGCTTGGATATCAGCAGGTTCTTGTCGGAACAGTGGAAAGCTTTCCTGATCTGAGAAATGTAATGGCAAAGCTGGAAATATCGGGCAGAAAAAAAGTCGTACTTATGCCGTTTATGTTTGTTGCCGGAGATCATGCAAAAAATGATATGGCAGGAGAAGAAGATTCATGGAAAAGCGAGCTGGAGGAAAAAGGATATGAAGTCCGGGTTATTTTAAAAGGACTCGGAGAATTTGAAGGAATCAGAAAAATATTCGCAGAACATATCGAAGAAGCGGAAATGTAAGAACAAGCTAAGAAGAATAAAATAAAATAAAAAACAGGAGGAAATACAAATGTTAGAAGCAGGAATGAAAGCGCCGGAGTTTGCATTGCCGGATCAGAACGGAAAGGTACACACATTGGAAGAATACAAAGGAAAGAAAGTGATCTTATATTTTTATCCGAGAGACAACACTCCGGGATGTACAAAACAGGCATGTGGTTTCGGAGAATTATATCCTGAATTTTCAGAAAAAGGAGCGGTTGTGCTTGGAGTAAGCAAGGACAGCGTCGCATCTCATAAGAAATTTGAAGAAAAATACGGTTTGCCCTTTACACTTCTTTCAGATACAGAGTTAACCTGTATTCAGGCTTATGATGTATGGAAAGAAAAGAATATGTACGGAAAGAAAACAATGGGTGTTGTCCGTACTACTTATTTGATCGATGAAGAAGGTGTGATCGAGAAAGTGTTCGGTAAAGTAAAAGCGGCGGAAAATCCACGGCAGATGCTGGAAGAATTGTAAAGCATACCAGGAGAATAGCGTAAAATGAAACAGGAGATCGGGAGGAACCGGTCGGGACTTCGGCTTGGATATACGACAGGAAGCTGTGCTGCCGCAGCGGCAAAAGCTGCTGTGGCGATGCTTCTTAAAGAAGAAGAGATTACTCATGTGAAACTGATCACTCCGAAAGGGATCGAGCTGTATTTGGAAGTAGAGTCAACGATCAGAACTGCGGATTATGTGCAGTGCGCTGTTGAAAAATACAGCGGCGATGATCCTGATGTGACAGATGGGATGAAAGTATACGCAAAAGCTGAGAAGATCGAGTTATTTTTAAAAGAGGAAGAAGCGGAAGAACGCTGTTTTGAGATCAAAGATCATCTCGTTCTTGCCGGAGGAGAAGGAATCGGCCGGGTCACAAAAGCAGGATTAGAGCAGCAGATCGGTTTTCCCGCGATCAATAAAATACCTCGCAGGATGATTGCCGATGCGGTAGACGAAGAGTGCCGTCAATACAAGTACGGTGGGAAAATAAAGATTACGTTGTCTATTCCGGGCGGGGAGAAGCTCGCAAAGAAGACGTTTAATCCGAGGCTTGGTATTGTAGGAGGCCTGTCTGTTCTTGGAACGACAGGCATCGTAGAGCCGATGAGTGAAAAAGCGCTGACTGATACGATATGGCTGGAAATGAAAATGTTAAAAGAGACAGGGTATGACAGGTGTTATGTTGTTCCGGGAAATTACGGAATGGATTTTTTACGTGAAGAACTCGGCGTGGACGAAGAAGTAACAGTAAAATGCAGTAACTATATCGGAGATACGATCGACGATGCAAAATTACTCGGGATGAAGGGAATTCTATTTATCGGTCATATCGGAAAATTTGTCAAACTGGCGGCAGGAGTAATGAATACCCATTCAAGACAGGCAGACTGCAGGATGGAAGTGTTGGCGGTACATGCGGCTTTAGAAGGGGCAGATTCGCATACGGTGCGTTCGGTCATGGACTGTGTGAATACATCGGAGGCATTAAGAATACTCAAAGAATGCGGACTTCTCGAAAAAGTAATGGAAAGCGTGATGGAGAGAATAGAATTTTATCTGACAAACAGAGCAGGGGAAGCGTTGGATATTGCGGCTGTTGTTTTTTCAAATGAAGAAGGGGTTTTGGGGAAAACCTCGAAAGCAGACAGTCTGTTTGAGCAGACAAGTCGTTTTGTCAGGCAAAAGAAAGGAAGATAAAGAGGCTATGAAAGGAAAGTTTACAGGCGTTGGAGTCGGGCCGGGAGATCCGCAGCTTCTGACATTAAAAGCATTGCATGCGATACAAGAAAGTGATGTTGTCGCGATTCCCGTATCAGACAGCGGTTTGAAAAAGCCGGGTGAAAATGCAGATCCAAAATATAAGCAGCAGTGTACGGCTTATCAGATCGTCAGACAAGTTTATTCGCAGATCGGGGAAAAAGAGGTGATCTTTCTGCCTATGCCGATGATCAAAGACAGGGAGAAACTGATAGAGATCCATGACGAAGACGCGGCGTTTACCGCAGAGAAGTTAAATGAAGGAAAGGATGTTGTGTTTCTTACGATCGGAGACCCGGGCATTTATTCTACCTGTATGTATATACACAAAAGACTGAAAAGGATGGGATATGAAACAGAGCTGATTCCCGGAATCCCTTCTTTTTGCGCGGCGGCGGCTCGTCTTGACATTTCCCTTTCGGAAAACAGCGATGAACTGCATATCATACCTGCTTCCTACGGAGTAGAAGAAAGTATGAGGCTGCAGGGAACGAAAGTATTTATGAAAAGCGGACGGAAAATGGCGGAAGTGAAACGTTTTCTTGTCGAGAACGCTTTAGAGGCAAAAATGGTGGAAAACTGTGGTATGGATTCGGAGAAGCTTTATTTTTCGACGGAAGAAATCCCCGAACAGGCGGGATATTATTCGCTGTTTATCATAAAAGATGAAAGTGAAACTCAGCGGAAAGATCGGAGAAAAGATTAAAAAAGTAAAGAGGCTAAGAAAGCGAAAGGAAAGAGAAAGATGGTCACATTTGTTGGAGCAGGTCCGGGTGCAAAAGATTTGATCACTGTGCGTGGACAACGCCTTTTAGAAGAGGCGGATATTGTTATTTATGCAGGATCGCTTGTGAACCCGAAACTTCTATATGGCTGTAAAGAAACGTGTGCAGTTTACAATAGTGCGAAGATGACACTGGAAGAAGTGCTGGAAGTGATAAAAGAAGGTGAGACTCAAAGAAAGAACATTGTCCGGCTTCATACAGGCGATCCTTGCCTGTACGGGGCGATCAAAGAGCAGATGGATGAGTTGGAAAGACTTGGGATCGGATACGAAGTGTGCCCCGGCGTCAGTTCTTTTTGCGCGGCGGCAGCTGCGCTCGATGCAGAATATACACTTCCGGGAATTTCACAGTCGGTTGTAATTACCCGTATGGCAGGAAGAACGCCGGTTCCTGAAAAGGAGTCGATCAGAAGTTTTGCGGCTCATGGCACAACAATGGTTATTTTTTTAAGCACAGGGATGCTAAAAGAACTTTCCGAAGAGCTGATCGGCGGAGGATATGAACAGGACACTCCTGCCGCGATCGTGTATAAGGCGTCATGGCCGGAGGAAAAAGTACTCAACTGTACGGTAAAAACATTGGCGCAGACTGCAAAAGAGGCAGGCGTAACGAAGACGGCGCTTATTGTCGTAGGCAGGGTTTTAGATGGAAAGTATGAACGGTCAAAATTATATGATCCGACATTTACAACAGAATTTCGGAAAGCATCCTCTCATGTTGGAAAGGCAGAAAAGGAGAATACTAAAGAATGAATAAAATATATGTTGTAGGACTCGGCCCGGGAGCAGGAGATCAGATGACAGTACAGGCAAAAAAAGTTCTTGACGTATGTCCGGTCATTATCGGATATACGGTATATATTGATCTTGTCCGTCCTTTATTTCCGGAAAAGCAGTTTTTGAGCACTCCGATGCGAAAAGAAGCCGACCGCTGCAAGATGGCGTTTGAGGAGGCAAAAAAAGGTGTTGACGTGGCAATGGTATGCAGCGGTGACAGCGGGATTTATGGAATGGCAGGTCTGATTTATGAGATCGGGAGAGATTACCCTGAGATCGGGATTGAGATTGTTCCCGGGATCACGGCGGCATCAGGAGGAGCAGCCGTTTTAGGCGCGCCGTTGATGCATGATTTTGCAGTGATCAGTTTGAGCGATCTTCTGACTCCGTGGGAGCTGATCGAGAAGAGACTTTGCGCCGCGGCAGAGGCTGATTTTGTAATCTGTCTTTATAATCCGTCCAGCAGGAAGAGAGCGGATTATCTTGAGAAAGCCTGTGAGATCATTCTTAAATCACGGTCGGAAGAGACGGTGTGCGGTCTTGTGAAAAATATAGGAAGAGAAGGAGAGTCATATGAGATCATGACTCTTAAAAAGCTGAAAACAACACAGGCAGATATGTTTACGACTGTTTATATCGGAAACTCAAATACGAAAGAGTTAAACGGGAAAATAGTAACTCCGAGAGGATATAAAGATGTGTGATAAAAAAAGAAAAGTATCTTTGATCGGGATTGGGACAGGCGGAGTAAAAGAAATGACCGAAAGAGCGAAACAAGAAATCCTTGCAAGCGATTGTCTGATCGGAGCTTCACGGATGCTTGAAAGCGCCGCATGTTTTTTAGAGCAGAAAAAAGATATAAAACGGCGGGATATGTTAAGTGAATATCGGTGGGACTTTATTTTTTCTTATGTAAAAGAGCATGAGGAGTGCAGCCGGACTGCGGTTTTGTTTTCCGGTGATATCGGGTTTTACAGCGGAGCAAAAAAACTGGAAGCGGCCCTTTTACATTCAGAGATCGATTGTACGGTTGAATTGATTCCGGGGATTTCATCTGTCGTTTATTTAGCCGCAAAACTCGGTGTTTCATGGGACGATGCAAAGATCGTAAGTCTTCATGGAAATGAAACGCTGTTTATACAGACGGTAGATACGAACAGAAAAACGTTCTTTCTTCTTGGCGGAAAAGATGCGGGAGAACGACTGCTGAACGCACTTTTGGAGTATGGAATGGGGGAACTGTTCCTTTCGGTCGGAAGAGATCTTTCTTATGAAGATGAAAAGATCATGAGGAAAAAAGCGGCAGATTTTCAAATAGAAGAAGTGCGGGGGTTATGTACTGCATTGGTGGAAAATGAGAATCCGGCAAAGCGGCGTGGTCCGCATATCCGTGACGATGCGTTTGTCAGAGGAAAAGTTCCGATGACGAAAGAAGAAGTGCGCGCGGTCAGCATCGCCCGCATGGAGCTTACAGAAGATGCGGTTGTGTATGACGTCGGCGCCGGAACCGGCTCTGTATCTGTGGAGGCGGCTCTTTCAGGTGAGCAGATAAAAGTGTATGCCATTGAAAAGAATCCGGAGGCGGTGCTTCTTTTGGAAAAAAACAGGAGAAAATTCAGGACGGACGGAATCCGGATCATAGAAGGAAGCGCGCCGGAGGCGCTCGTGCATTTGGAACCGCCGACTCATCTGTTTATCGGGGGAAGTTCCGGTAATTTAAAAGAAATATTGACTGTTGTGAAACAGAAAAATCCAAATGTAAAGATTGTGATCAGCGCTATATCGCTTGAGACAGTCCGGGATGTGATGGACGCGGAAAAAGAAGGGTTACTGACCGATATGGAAGTTACACAGATCTGTGCGTCGCGTTCGCGTGTTCTGGGGCAGTATCATATGATGACAGGAATGAATCCTGTCTATATTATTTCAGCAGGAGGAAAGGAAGATGGCTTCGGGAATTTTGATCACAGCGATCTCCAGCGGAAGCGGGAAAACAGCGGCGGCGTGCGCACTTATGGCGGCATATCAGGCTCAAAATAAAAAAGTATCATCTTGTAAATGCGGACCTGATTATATCGATCCGATGTTTCATAAAGAAGTGCTTGGCGTAGATTCAAAAAATCTGGATTTATTCTTTTCTTCGGAAGATGAGCTGAGAAAAGAATATGCAAAACATGCGGCAGATGCCGAACTTGTTATAATAGAAGGCGTGATGGGATATTATGATGGGATGAGACTGGATTCTGTTACGGCAAGCTCATATGATGTGGCAAGAACACTTGACATTCCCGCGGTATTGATTCTTCCTTGCAAAGGGGCGGCGCTTTCCCTTTGTGCTGTTGTCAGCGGGGTTGTATCCTTTCAAAAAGACAGCAATATTCAAGGAATTATTTTAAACCGGGTGTCGAAAATGTTGTATCCCAGGTTGAAGAAAATGCTGGAAGATCATCTGAGATCAGAAGGGTATGACATTCCCGTATTAGGATACATTCCGCAGGATGAAGCGTTTTGTCTGGAAAGCCGTCATCTAGGTCTTGTTACTCCGCAGGAGATCCGTCATCTGAAAGAACAGATGACAAAGGCAGGAAGTATCGTGACAGAGACGGTCGATCTTGACAGATTGTATCAGATCGCACAAGGGGAACAGAAAGCAAACAGCCCGGAAAAAGGGCAGATCAAGCAGAATATGCGAAACGGGCAGAGCCGGGAGCCGTTTCAATGCGATATGGAAAAGTATAAAAGCTCAGACGACGGCAAGGTTCGGATCGGGGTAGCAAAGGATGCGGCGTTTTGTTTTTATTATAAAGAAAATTTAGAACTTCTGGAAGAAAGCGGAGCAGAACTTGTGTTTTTCAGCCCGTTGAGAGATCAAAAGATTCCCGAAAATATTTCCGGTTTGATTTTCGGGGGAGGCTACCCGGAACTTAACTGTAAGGAACTGTCCGAGAACAATTCTATGCGTCGGTCGGTAAAAGATGCGATCAAAAGCGGAATGCCCTGTCTGGCAGAGTGCGGCGGTTTTATGTATCTTCATGAGGAGATGGAAGATGAGAGGCATATTGTATGGGAGATGGCAGGAGTTTTGAACGGCAGGACTTATCCGGCGGGAAAGCTTGTGCGTTTCGGCTACGTGGAGTTAAGTCATGAAAAGGAACAAAAGGAAAGCTGCTATCTGAAACAAGGAGAAGTGATCAAAGGGCATGAGTTTCATTATTGGGACAGTTCGGATAACGGAGAAGGTTTAACGGCAGTGAAGCCGGATCGAAGAACGTCCTGGAAATGTGTTCATACAGAAGGCAGTTTGTTTGCGGGGTATCCTCATTTATATATGCCGTCCTGTCCGCAGTTTGCAAAGCGTTTTACAGATCAGTGCAGACTGTTTGCCAAAGAAAACGAAGCAAATAAGAAGAAGCAAAGAAGGAATCATATGTCAGAAGACAGGAAAAATATGAAAGAACAATCAGAACCGGAATTAGAAAAAGTGACAAAGCGGCTGAACGAATATCTGGAACAGATCTGTCCTCCGGATCAAAAGGCGGCGGCGCAGGCAAAAAAGCGATGGAAACAGATCGCAAAGCCTTTATTTAGTCTTGGGAAATTGGAAGATGCCGTCACAAAGATTGCGGGAATGAAAGGAAGTCCTGCGTACAGTTTGGACAAAAAAGGTCTTGTCATCATGTGTGCGGATAACGGAGTGGTAGAAGAAGGTGTTACACAGACCGGGCAGGAAGTGACGGCTGTTGTCGCCGAAAATTTTACAAAAAGCGAGACAAGTGTATGTAAGATGGCTCAAATCGCGGGAGTGGATCTGTTTCCGATCGATATCGGGATGGTGTCTGATGTGCCCGGTGTTACAAAGAAAGAATATAAAATTGCACCTGGTACAAAAAATATGACCCGGGAAGCAGCCATGACGAGGACGGAAGCAATCCGGGCGATCCTTACGGGAATTGAGATTGTGGGAATGTTGAAGTCGAAGTCATATGAAATTTTGGCAACAGGAGAAATGGGGATAGGAAATACGACGACGAGCAGCGCGGTTGCATCGGTATTGACGGATATTCCGGTAAAATCAATGACAGGAAGGGGAGCGGGACTTAGCACAGACGGATTAAGACGAAAGATTGCCGCGATCGAAAGAGCGATATCGCTTCATGCCCCTGATCGGGATGATCCCATTGATATAATCTCAAAAGTGGGCGGTTTTGACATTGCAGGTCTTACGGGCGTATTTCTCGGAGGAGCAATCTTTCGTATCCCGATCGTCATTGACGGTTTTATCTCTTCTGTGGCGGCGCTTTGTGCGGCTCGTCTTGTTCCTGACTGTATCGGTTATATGCTTCCTTCGCATTGTTCGGGCGAACCGGCGGCGTCAAAAGTATTGGATGAACTTGGACTATCGGCGTTGCTTGACTGCGGGATGTCTCTCGGAGAAGGAAGCGGAGCGGTCGCCGTAATGCCTCTTTTGGAAATGGGGGTGTCCGTATATAAAAGCATGAGTACGTTTGAGGAAATACGAGTAGAACAGTACGAAGAATTAAAATGAGGGCAGGTACGATGTAAGAGTGGATAAGATGTATGAGGAGACAAAAAGAAAATGAATATGCTGAAATCTTTGATAATTGCATTGGCTATGTATTCAAAACTTCCTGTTCCGAATATAGACTGGGATGAAAAAAATATGAGGTATGCCATGTGTTTTTTTCCGGTCATAGGGGTGATCATAGGAGCGCTGGTATTCGGCGCAGGTCAGCTGATTCTGCGATATACAGAGTGCGGAAAGCTCTTTTTTGCGGCGGTAATGACGATGATCCCGGTCGCTGTGACAGGGGGAATTCATTTGGACGGGTTTGCGGATACGATCGATGCCGTCAGTTCTTACAAAGACAGAGAGAAAAAATTAGAGATTTTGAAAGATCCTCATACAGGAGCCTTTGCAGTGATCGGTCTGTGCGCCTATTTTCTTATTACGGCAGCTCTTTGGAGTGAAGTGAACCTTAAAACGCTGTCTCTTGCCGTATGGATGTATCCGATATCGAGAGCGCTGAGCGGACTTTCAGTCGTAAGTTTCAAATCGGCGAAAAGCAGCGGCTTGCTGAGAACATTTCAAGAGAGGGCAGATAGGAAGAGGACGCGGATCGTCTTATCTATATGGCTTATGTCTTTGGCAGCAGGAGCGATCTATATTTTTCATGTGCAGGGTGCAATAATTGTAACGGCCGCGCTGCTTGTATTTTTCTATTATTATAAAATGAGTTTTAAACAGTTCGGCGGAATTACCGGAGATTTGGCGGGATATTTTTTACAGATATGTGAACTCGTCATGCTGACTGTTGTCGTCTTTTTGGGAGGAATATGTTGAAAATCATGTTAATCCGGCACTTTGCTACGCCGGGAAATGAAAAAAGACAGTATATCGGAAGTACGGATGAAGAGTTGTCGGAAAAGACCGCTTTTTTAAAGCGGAGTTATCCCATACCGGAATATATTATTGCAAGCCCCATGAAACGTTGTGTACAAACGGCAAAGCGGATTTGGGGTACGGATTTATCAGGGTGTCCTATCGTTTTGGAACCTTTGATGAGAGAGTGCGATTTCGGACAGTTTGAAGGAAAAACATATGAGAAGCTGAAAAAGAACCCCGCTTATATAAAGTGGCTGAAAAGCGGAGGGATAACGGCGTTTCCGGGAGGAGAGGATCAGGAAGAATTCCGAAAGCGCTGTGTGGAAGGTATGAAAAAACAGGTCAGATTTTTGATTGCCCGACATGTGAAATATGCGGCGTTTGTCGTTCATGGCGGTACGATCATGGCAGTGATGCACGCTCTTTACGAAGAAAAGAAAGATTTTTATGACTGGCAGGTGGAGAATGGAAGCGGTTATCTTGTATCTGTATCGGAGAAGGAATGGGAGAATGGAATTGAACTGCTGAAAAATGCGGAGAAAAGGAGCGGAAGATGATGTCGTTGGCTGCTTGTGTGACCGGATTTTTTTTGGATCGTCTGTTTGGAGATCCGGTATGGCTGTATCATCCGGTGAGAATGATCGGAAATATGATTTCATTTTTGGAAAAGAGACTGAGAAAAGAAAATGATAAGAAAAATATGACGGCAGGAGGGATCTTATGGATTATTGTAGCGATCCTTTCGTTTGGGATTCCGTTTGCGGGACTGAGGGTGGCGCAGAATATCCATCCGTTGATCTGCTTTTTCTTAGAGTCGTTTTGGTGCTATCAGATCTTTGCGGCAAAATCTTTGAGTGAAGAAAGCAAAAAAGTGTATTACTGTTTAAAGAGGAATGATATGAAGGAGGCGCGAAGAGCGGTTTCTATGATTGTCGGGAGGGATACGGAAAACCTGACCGAAGAAGGTGTGACAAAGGCTGCGGTTGAGACGGTAGCGGAAAATACATCTGACGGAGTAACAGCTCCTCTTCTTTATATGATGCTTGGAGGAGCGCCTCTTGGATTTTTATATAAAGCGGTAAATACGATGGATTCTATGCTCGGGTATAAGAATGAAAAATATTTGTATTTCGGGAAAATACCGGCGAAGATGGATGATGTATTTAACTTTATTCCTGCCCGTGTGACGGCGATGTTTATGGTATGTGCAAGTTTTCTTGCAGGATTAGACGGGAAAAATGCATGGAGGATATATTTGCGTGACAGACGAAAACATGCAAGTCCTAATGCTGCCCAGACAGAATCGGTCTGTGCCGGAGCGCTTAGAATCCGGCTCGCCGGAGATGCAGTTTATTTTGGGAAAGTTTATAAAAAGGAGTTTATCGGAGATGATCTTCGTCCGATTGATCCGGAAGATATTATAAAAGCAGGGAGATTAATGTATGTTACGGCATTGTTAATGATGTTTGTTTTCGGAGGGATAAAATTATGCATTGTACTCATCATGTGATCTTTTGCCGGATTTTCGTCAGATAAGACAAAAGAAGGAGACTGAATATGCAATATACACATGGAGGCGATATATATACATATGGAGCGATGATTGATTTCTCCGTAAATATCAACCCTCTCGGTCCGTCTAAGAAAGTGATCGAGGCGGCGAAAAGAGCGCTTTTGCAGTCAGCGGCATATCCGGACTGTAAATGTAGGAAATTAAGGGAAAAACTGGCAGACAGGCTTCGGGCGGACGAGAGGATGTTTGCATTTGGAAACGGGGCGGCAGAACTGATTTATACTCTTGTCCTTGCAGAAAAACCGAAGAAAGCGCTCCTTCCCATTCCTTCGTTTTCAGAATATGAGCAGGCGTTAAAAACAGTTGGATGCGAAATAAAATACTATCAAACGAAAAAAAATAATGGTTTTTGTATAGATTATGATTTCTTAGAAGAACTGACAGAAGATGTGGATATCATTTTTTTATGTTCTCCTTGCAATCCGTCGGGGAAAAAAACGGATATCGAACTCCTTAAAGAAGCCGCAAAACGATGTGAGCGGAAAAAGATTCGTTTTGTGTTGGATGAGTGCTTTCTTGAATTTGAAAAAGAGCCGGAAAGTCTTTTTGATAAAATAAACATCGTTCATTATCCTCACTTGTTTTTGCTTCGGGCTTTTACGAAGACATATGCGATCCCGGGGATCAGGTTAGGGTATGGGTTGACATCTGATGAAAAATTGTTGGAGAATATGGAAAAGATGCGCCAACCGTGGAATGTGTCGGTGATCGCCCAGGAGGCGGGCATAGCGGCGCTTGATGAAAAAGACCGGGTAGAAAAAATGTGCCGTATGATACAGATAGAACGAATGGAGATAGAGAAACAATTAGATATATTAAAAATTGATTTTATTTCTTCAGATGCTAATTTCATTCTTATATATAGTGAAATCAATCTGTTTGAAGAACTTTTGCAATACGGGATCTTGATCAGAGACTGTGCAAATTACCGTGGACTTGAAAAAGGGTGGTATCGGATAGCAGTGAAGCAAAGACATGAAAATGAACAACTGCTGAAAGCGTTGAAGGAGATTATAGAAAGAAACAGACAGGAGGCGGACATAGATGGCAAAACCGATCATGATACAGGGGACGATGTCGAATGTAGGGAAGAGTGTGCTGGCAGGCGCTCTTTGCCGTATCTTGAAGGAGGACGGTTATAAAACAGCTCCCTTTAAATCACAGAATATGGCATTAAATTCCTATATTACAAAAGAGGGACTGGAGATGGGAAGGGCGCAGGTAATGCAGGCGGAAGCGGCAGGAATCGAGCCGAGTGCGGATATGAACCCGATCCTTTTAAAACCGACAAATGATACAGGATCACAGATTATCGTCAGAGGCAGACCTTTCGGAATGCTGTTTGCGTCTGAGTATTATAAGCGGAAAAAAGAATTTATTCCTTCGATTATGGAATCATACAGAAAATTGGACGAAACGTATGATATCATTGTGATCGAAGGAGCGGGAAGTCCGGCGGAGATCAATTTAAAGAAAGACGATATTGTCAATATGGGGTTTGCGAAAATGGCAGACGCTCCGGTACTGCTTGTCGGAGATATTGACAGAGGCGGTGTATTTGCACAGCTTGCGGGAACGATGCTCCTGCTTGAGGAAGAAGAAAAAAAGCGTGTGAAAGGAACAATTATCAATAAATTTCGCGGAGACGTATCGATTTTAAAACCCGGACTTCGGATGTTGGAAGAAAAGATAAATACTTCTGTACTTGGAGTTATCCCGTATTTTCATCTTGATATTGAAGATGAAGATAGTTTGACAGAGCGGTTTCGGAAAAAGAGCAGATCAGGTCTTGCAAAAATCGCGGTTATACGTCTTCCCAGGATTTCTAATTTTACGGATATAGCTCCGCTTGAAGCAGTGGATGAACTCGACGTGTCCTATGTGTCAAACATTTCTCAATTTGGAGATCCTGATGTTGTGATTATTCCGGGAAGCAAAAATACGATCAGCGATCTTTTGTGGATGAGGCAAAATGGTTTGGAAGGGAAAATACTGCGCCATGCGGCAAAAGGAGGCATCGTATTCGGTATTTGCGGAGGATATCAGATGCTCGGACAGTCGATCAGCGATCCGATAGGGGCAGAACAAAAAGGAACGGTTCGCGGGATGGGACTTCTGCCGGTGACGACAGTATTTGAACAGGAAAAAAGAAGGACAAGAGTTTCGGGAAGGTTTGCCAAAGTAGGCGGAGCGCTTGCAGAAATGAGCGGCGTATGTTATGAAGGGTATGAGATCCATATGGGGAGAACGGTTTTGTCCAAGGGGACTGTTCCGCTTGTCTATATGGAAGAGGAAGGAGAACAGCGGCAGGACGGAGCGCAGAGCGATCATGTATATGGCTGCTATATGCATGGGATTTTCGATATGTCTGAAACGGTCAAAACATTTTTGGCGGCAGTTTTAAGAAAAAAAGGAATAGATCCGTCGAAAATTACAGTGCGTGACAGAAACGCATATAAAGAAGAACAGTATGACCGGCTTGCGTCAATAGTAAGAGAGAACCTGAACATGGAGGCTGTGTATAAGATTATAGAGAAAGGAAACGAAGCGTCATGCAGTCTGTTATCAGAATAGGGAGCAGAGAAAGCAGGCTTGCGGTAAAGCAGGCGGAAATTATAAAAGATCAGATTAGGCGATGTGACCAAACGATTTCAGTTGAGATCATCACGATGAAAACGACAGGGGATAAGATCCTTGACAGGAGTTTGGAATCTGTCGGAGGAAAAGGGCTTTTTGTAAAAGAATTAGATCAGGCTCTGGCAGACGGAAGGATCGATCTTGCCGTTCACAGTCTAAAAGATATGCCGATGGAAGAATCTTCTGAATTTCCGATTCTTGCATACAGCAGACGGGAAGATCCAAGGGATGTGCTTATTTATAAAAGTGAAAAAAAAGAACAGGGAACGGAGGAAGGGTCTATACTCACAAAAACAGGCGCTGTTATAGGAACTTCCAGTAAAAGGCGCATGATACAGATTCAGAAATTGTATCCGAATGCAGTGTTTCAAGGAATCCGCGGAAACATACAGACAAGACTTAGTAAATTAAACAAAGAAGAATACGATGCGGCGGTGCTTGCAGCCGCCGGGGTGAAGCGGCTGAATATGGAAGCGGTGATCGGAAGGTACTTTTCGGTAGATGAGGTGATCCCTGCTGCGGGACAGGGAATTTTGGCAGTTCAGGGGAGAAAAGAATTTTTGAAAGATACAGTGTGGCGTCAATATGTGGATGATAAAAAGAGCAGAGTACAGGCTCTGGCAGAACGTAGTTTTATCCGTGTGCTTGACGGGGGATGCACATCTCCGAGTGCGGCTTATGCAAAAGTAAAGGGAAATGAATTGGAACTGACAGGACTGTATTACAATGAAAAAAGCGGACAGTATTTTGTGAAAAAGGCAGCTTCTTATATTGAAGACGCTTCAAGTCTCGGAGAAAGACTTGCCTTGACAATGAAAAAGCAGTTTGGGGAAAGGTGAGAAAGATGGAACAGAGTTTATATGGAAAGGTATGGATCGCAGGGGCAGGTCCGGGAGATGCGGGATTACTGACTTTGCGGACTGCGGAATTGATCGAAGAAGCAGACGTCATCGTATATGACGCTCTTTTAAGCGCAGAGATACTAAGCCGTATTCCGCGGGAAACAGAAACAATTTATGTCGGAAAACATGCGGGAAACCATCCGGTTCCTCAAGAAGAGATCAATCAGATTCTCGTAAGAGAAGCAAAAAAAGGAAAAAGAGTATTGCGGCTCAAAGGCGGAGATCCATTCGTGTTCGGAAGAGGCGGAGAAGAAATAGAGATACTTAGAAATGAAAAGATTTCTTTTGAAATTATTCCGGGAATCACTTCTTCAGTAGCAGTTCCGGCTTATGCGGGGATTCCGGTGACTCATCGAGATTATACCTCATCCTTTCATGTGATTACAGGACATACGAGAAGAGATGTAAAACCCGACATTGATTACGAGGCTCTTGTAAAATTAAATGCAACTTTGATCTTTCTTATGGGTGTGTCGGCAATGGAAACGATTCTGACGGAACTGATAAAAGCCGGAATGCCGGAAGATATGCCTGCGGCTGTGATAGAGCGGGGAACGACTGCGAGACAAAGGCAGGTGTGTGCGACTGTAAAAACATTAAAGCAGCAGGCAGATGAGGCAAAGATCAAAGCGCCTGCGATTATCGTAGTAGGAAAAGTGTGTTCTTTGTCAGAAGAGTTTCACTGGATAAAAGACAGGATCTTGGGAGGGAAGCAATTTTTGGTGACAAGACCGAGGCAGAATAGTTCCGCTCTGGCAAAGCGCCTGCGAAATCTCGGGGCACAGGTGATCGAGATGCCGTCTATTCATACAGTAGCGATCGATCCGAATGAGAGGCTGAAAAAGGCATTAGGGGAAATTCAACATTCCGAAAAAGAGGAATGGTTTGTTTTTACAAGTCCTATAGGAGTACATGTATTTTTTGAACAATTAGAAAAAGAAGCATGGGATATAAGAAGGCTGTTCGCAGGAAAAGCACAGATAAAAATCGCGGCCATCGGTTCTGCGACGGCGGCTGCATTAAAAGAACACGGACTGTTTGCAGATATCGTGCCGAAGATTTATAATGCAGGAGAGTTGGGAAAAACACTTGCAGAAAACATTTCAGAGTATAGTGCGGTTACGATCTTTCGGGCAGAGGAAGGATCTTTAGAACTGCTTCCGCCTCTTATGGAAACAGGCGTCCCGGTAAACGATATTGCATTATATCGGACCGAATATGAAGTCTCCTCTTTACTTAGGCACAAGATAGAAAAGATGTTCCAAAAAGAGGAGATCGATGCAGTCACTTTTACAAGCGCCTCAACGGTAAAAGGGTTTGTCAAAGCAATAAAAAACATAGAACTTCAAAATGTGTCTGCTGTTTGTATCGGAGAACAAACAGCGGCCGAAGCAAGGAAATACGGAATGAAGATCCAAGTCGCAAAACGGGCGGATATGGATGCAATGACAGAGAAGATCGTGGAATGTTTCGGAAATGTGAATTTTTAAAAAATTAAAATGACGAGCAGGTTATCCGGTTTGAAAATTATGGAAAGAAGGAATAGTTATGTCGTTTTTTAACAGTAGAAAAGTATCATGGATTATTTTTGGAATCACTCTTTTGACTGCAGTAGTAAGTCTGTTTTTTCTGCCGGATATTATACCGGTTCATTTTGGCATATTAGGAACGCCGGATGGATGGGATTATAAAATGGGAATTTTGTTATTTCCGATTTTGCAATTTATCCTTTTGTTTTTGACAGGCAGGAAAAAAGTGAAAGATTTTATGTTTCGTTTTGCCCGGACTCCGCTGAATAGTATTCAGTATAATTGGGCGGTAGACGGTCTGTTATTGTTTATTTTCTTTGTAGAAATTTGGATTATCACAGAAGCGTTTCGGTATAGATAGAATTCGGAAGGAAGAATAATGGGAAAAAATAAAGAAAAAACAAATGTAATGAGGATTTTAGATCAGAAGAAGATTGCATATGAAAGCTATAGTTATGTTGATACGGGAGCGGTAAGCGGAATTGAAGTAGCGGAAGTTTTGGGTGAAAATCCTGATATGGTGTTTAAAACTCTTGTGACGGTCGGAAAATCAAAAACGAATTATGTCTTTGTCATTCCGGTTAACTGTGAACTGGATCTAAAGAAAGCGGCACATGCCGTAAAAGAAAAAAGTGTTGAAATGCTAAAATCAAAAGAATTGCTTCCCCTTACCGGATATGTTCACGGCGGATGTTCTCCGATTGGAATGAAAAAACAGTTTACGACAGTGATACATAAAACGGCGAAAAACTTTGAAACGATGATTTTCAGCGGCGGCAAGATCGGATATCAGGTAGAACTTAGTCTGGAAGATCTTCTGAAAGTCATTCCGGCAAAGCTGGAGGATGTGACGGAATAAAACGGCAGAGCAAAGAAAAAAACAGGGTCTGAACAAGGAGGTGAAAGGGCAATGATGCGTTACACATGGAAAAGAATATTGACTGGGATAGTATCATTGTTCCTTCTTGCCACGGTCACTTTTTTTCTCGTAAGGCTGATACCGGGAAGTCCGTTTCAAAGAGGCGGCGTTTCGGAGCAGGTTGTGGAAGCTGTGGAAGAAGAATATGGTTTGAACGATCCGCTGATCGAGCAGTATCTGTCATATATGGGAAATCTTTTAAAAGGAGATCTGGGGATTTCCTATCAGGATCCGGGTACATCGGTGGAAGAAATCATCGGACGGGCAGCTCCGCTTACGGTGTCGCTCGGACTTTCGGCATTGATCGTATCAGTGATCGTCGGTACGGGATGCGGGGTGTTCTATGCCGCGTCGGAAAAAAGAGCAGTGAAAAAGGTGATCGGATCATTAGGAATGCTGGCGGCGGGCATTCCCGGTTTTGCCGCTGCGATTCTTCTGTTAATGGTATTCAGTGTAAAATTAAAATGGTTTCCTTCGTCGGGTTTATTTTCTTTTTCACATTATATTTTACCGGTTACGGCATTGTCGCTTTATCCGACGGCTGTGATCACCCGAATGACAGGACATGCATTGGATGAGGAGATGGCAAAAGATTACGTTCTTTTTGCCAGGGCAAAAGGATTGAAAAAGAGCAGGATCATTTTTACTCATGCGTTAAAAAACGCATGGTTTCCGGTATTGAATTATATCGGTCCGGCATCGGCATTTCTGCTTACGGGAAGTTTTGCCATAGAGAGCGTGTTTACGATTCCGGGTCTGGGAAGAGAGTTTGTCATGTCGATTGCAAACAGAGATTATACTCTTATTCTCGGATTGACTGTATTTATGGGAACAGTTGTTATTCTTCTTAATTTGCTCACAGATCTGCTTGGGGCATGGCTTGATCCAAGTGTCAGAAGAGCTTACAAAAAAGAAATAAGAAAAAACTTGTGTCAGAAACCGGCGGGAGGTGTGACAAAAATATGCGGAAAGAAAACAGAATAAGCAGTAAAAAAAGAAAGGGATATAGAGATGAAAAAGCGGCGCTTATCATCCTTTTGATCTGGATCTTTCTGGCAGTATGCGTACCTTTATTCGGGCCTTATTCTCCGACGGAACAAAATGCGGAAATACGGAACCAGCCAATGTCGTTGATTCATTTTTTCGGTACAGACGAGTTTGGAAGAGATAATTTTACACGGGTTTGGTATGGAGCAGGCATTAGTCTTGTGATCGGCGTGGGAAGTTCGCTGATCAATGGGATGATCGGTATTTTGTACGGTGCTGTAGCGGGGTATCGTGGGAAACGCATCGATATGATCCTGATGAGAGCAGCGGATGTGATTGCCGCGATCCCGTCGATTTTATATGTTATACTGATAACGCTCGTTATGGGACCGGGGATAAAAAGCATGATCTTCGGGATTTGTATTGCCGGCTGGATCGATATGGCGCGTGTCGTACGGGGGGAGATGATCCGTTTAAAAGAAACAGATTTTGCGGCGGCGGCAAAGATAGATGGTATATCGGGCATTCGGATTTTGTTTAGACATCTGCTTCCGAATGCGCTGGGGATGATAGTCGTAAACTTCTTGTTTCTGATACCGCAGGCGATTTTTACAGAAGCATTTTTAAGCTTTTTAGGGGTGGGATTATCTGCGCCGACGGCAAGTCTCGGAACATTGATACAGGAAGGACGAGACAGGATGATTCTTTATCCGTGTGAACTTTTGGCGCCTCTTATTACGTTGTGTGTGCTTTTGGTCGTGTTTCATATACTTGCAATGGCGATGGAAAGAAGAGGAGGGCAGACAGATTGAGTATGCTGGATGTAAGATCACTTTATGTAACGTATTTGTCTGAGGAAGAACGCGTCGAAGCTGTACGGGGGATAGATTTTTCGGCGGAAGAAGGAAAAGTGACGGGAATCGTAGGCGAATCCGGTTCAGGCAAGAGTACGGCAATGCTGGCTGTGATGGGGCTTTTGGATCATAAAGCCGCTGTAGAGGCGGAGAAAGTGTCTCTTTTCGGAAACACTGTCAGAGCAGGAGACAATGCGGCCATTATTTTTCAAGATCCTTTAAAATGTCTGAATCCGACAGTGAAGATCGGCAGACAGATTGCCGAGACTGTGCGGAATAGGAAAAAATGTACATGGCGGGAGGCAAAGAAAAGATCGGAAGAACTATTGGATTCAGTTGGTATCCGCCACCCCGGGTTAAGGATGAAACAATATCCTTTTGAACTTTCCGGAGGAATGAGACAAAGAGTTGTTATTGCGATTGCCCTTGCCTGCGAACCGAATCTGATCGTGGCAGACGAACCTACGACGGCGCTTGACGCGGCGATGCAGGTCAGAGTAATCCGGCTGTTGAAAAAAATAGTAAAAGAAACAAATACAGCTCTTCTTCTTGTAAGTCATAATATGGGGGTGATCGCTGCAGCTTGTGATTACGTTTATGTTATGAAAGACGGAAAAATGATAGAGAACGGATGTGCAGATGATATTTTCTACAATCCACAGACTGAATATACAAAGAAACTTCTGTCTGATGCAACGGCAGAACAGCTTCTTGTAAAAGAAAAAGTGTTTGCTGCTCAGGAAAATCCGCTGTTTACGGTAAGACATTTGAAAAAGCAGTTTCAAAACGAAGAAGGGGTGAACGATGTGTCGTTTGATATTTGTGAGGGTGAAGTGTTTGCTCTTGCAGGAGAAAGCGGCAGTGGAAAAACGACGCTGGCAAAAATACTTACAGGGCTGGAACAGCCTGACAGTGGAGAAGTGTTTTGCAGGGGAGAAAGAGTAGATCGAAAAAACAGAAAAAAAGACAAAAATATGCATGGGAAAGTCAGGATGATATTTCAAGATCCGTATTCATCCCTGAATCCGTGCATGACGATAAACGAAATGTTGACAGAAACGCTTCGGGCGAAAGAAAAACAAATAAAGTTTGATCAAAAGGAAAGGAAAAAAGACCGGCAAAGACAGATAGAACAGATGCTTACTCGCGTAGGATTGAGCAGTTTAGACGGGAAACGGTATCCAAGAGAACTTTCAGGCGGGCAGCGTCAGAAAGCGGCAATCGCCAGGGCGCTCCTTTTAGAGCCGGAACTTCTCATCTGTGATGAAGCTGTTTCCTCATTAGATGCGGCGACAAGAACGCAGATATTGGATCTGCTGCTGCAAGTAGTAAAAGAAAAAAAGATCGCCTGTTTGTTTATTTCGCATGACATGGCGCTGATTCGCCGGATCAGTCACAGGACAGGCGTTCTCTACAAAGGAACACTGGCAGAATGTGCAAAAACCCGGGATTTATGCAGAGACCCGTGGCATCCGTATACGAAAGTACTTCTCGATTCGGTAATGCCGCCTGATCCGTTAAAGGCAAGAAAACAAAAAGTACCTGCAGTGCATGAAGGAAAATCAGAAGGAGGCTGTCCGTATTTCGGATCTTGCGGATATAAGATGGAAATGTGCAAAGATGCAGCCCCTGAAATGTATGATTTTGAAGGCAGAGCAGTTTCCTGTCACCTTTATTCCGAACAACAACGCGCCGGAAGAAATCCGAATTATAAGATGACATCTCAGATATAAAAAAGCAAAATCACGAAAACTACAGATATAGAAACGGACATCGGTATAGATGAATTGTTGCACAAAGAATCGGGAATCATGAAAATAGGAGATAAATAAAAGTGAGATACAGAAAAAATATAAAAGGCGGGGAAAAAAAGATTATAGATCAGAAGGCCATCCTGAAAACAGTGTCGAGAGGAACAGCTTTGTTTTTGGCGGCGGTATTGTTTGCGGGAAGTATCCTGACAGGGTGTGCAGGTACAGAAAAATCGTCAAAAAGCAGGAAAAACAACGGTAGTGCCGGTCATGAGATCACAGTTGCGATCAACAGTGAAACCGGATCGTTAGATCCGGCAGGATCAATCGCCTTGACGTATCTTGCATATTCGGTAAGCGCTTTAGACGAACTGCTGACCTTTGATGAAAACGGAGAAATCGAGTACCGTGCGGCACAGTCTTACGAAGTAAATGAAGATTTTACAACGTGGACGTTTCATTTGCGAAAAGATGCGCTTTGGTCTGACGGAGGAGAAGTGACATCGGCAGATTTTAAGAATACGATCGTAAGAGCGTTAGACCCTGAATCGGGAAGCGGATATGCAGTTTATCTTTTTCCGATTTTAAATGCAGAAAAAATTTATAATAAAGAGGCGGATATAGAGACGCTGGGAGTTGAGCTTCCCGATGATAAGACGATTGTTTTTCATCTTGAAAAGCCGTGCGTATATTTTCTTGATCTTCTACGGCTTCCGGTATATACGCCGTCCTGCTCGAAATATGCGGATGCTGCTAACCGTGGCTGGGAGAAAGATCCGAAGACGAGTTTATCAAACGGTCCTTTTTATTTGGCTGAATATGTGCCGAATCAGTATTTTACGCTGAAAAAAAATGAATATTACTGGGGAAAGGACGATATCAGCTTAGAGAAGATCACCTATCGTTTTTTTGATGACACACAGTCTATGGCAGCGGCTTATGAAACGGGAGAAGTTGATGTGGCGACAGCGCTTCCTTCTTCGGTCATGGAATTATATGACGGAAAAGAAGATCTGTTTGTGACAGACCAGATTGCGACACGATATATTTATTTTAATCTGAATGTGAAGCCGTTTGACGATGTCCGTGTGAGGGAGGCGTTTAATCTTGCGGTTGACAGAGAAGAGTTGTGCAAGATAGTCGGAGAAGACACAGAGCCGACGTATAATTTGGTGGCGAAATATATGAAAGACAAAAATACGGGGAAATATTTTACGGAGGAGGCAGAACAGCCTTTTGAAGAAAATATAGAACGGGCACAGAAACTTTTGGCAGAAGCCGGATATCCCGAAGGAAAAGGATTTCCCGAACTGACATATAGCTATCCGTCTTTGGAACTTGACTCGGACACGGCGCAGGTTATCCGGGAACAGTTGAAGAAAAACCTCAATATAGAGATCAAGTTAAACGCTCAAGAATTACAGACAAATTACAGTATGCGTCATGCCGGTAATTTTGATCTGTGCCGGATGAACTGGACGGCGGACTTTTCTGATCCATACACATATCTTTCGATGCTTCTGTCGGATAGTACGTATAATTGCAGCGGGATCAAAAACGAACAGTATGATGAACTTGTCCGAAGATCGGATTCCGAAACAGATCCTGTAAAACGGTCTGCGCTGATGCATGAAGCGGAACAACTGGCAGTCGGAGAACAGTTTTATATACTTCCGCTTTATGCGATGAAGAGCGTCAATCTTGTGAACCCGAAGATCGAAGGGATTCGTCAGATTCCGGCGAGCGGCGCTTTGGAATATCGATATGCGAAAATCAGGACCGGTCATTCGGAGAAATAACCGGTCTGCACGCTGCAAAATATTTTCTGCTCACTGACAGAGGGAACATCCCGTAGAAGTAGCTGCACAGCCGCCGAGAGCGGTTTCACGGTATTCGGCAGGAAGTCTCTTTCCCGCGGTATACATAGCGTCTAACATTTCGTCAAAGGGGATGAGCTGCCGGACTCCGCTTAAAACAATCTCGGCTGCGGTTAATGCGTTGGCGACACCCGATGCGTTGCGCATCTGACAGGGGCATTCCACAAGACCGCCGACAGGGTCGCATACAAGTCCGAGCATATTCATCAGTACGGTGGATGCGGCGTCAAGGCATTGCCGCGCAGTACCCTGCATCAGTTCGACTGCGGCAGAAGCGGCCATTGCCGAGGCGACTCCGACCTCTGCCTGACAGCCGCCCACAGCGCCGGCAACAGTAGCGTTGCGCATGGCAAGACAGCCGACGGCCCCTGCATTAAAAAGGACACGGACAATATCGTTGTCAGAGAAATCATACGTTTCCTGAAGCGCAAGGAGCAGTCCGGGAACGATTCCCGCAGACCCGGCTGTAGGCGCGGCAACGATCAGTCCCATAGAGGCGCTTGTCTCGAGGATTGACATGGAGTAAGTAATTGCCCGGCTTAATGGGTCTTTACAGATGCTTTTCCCGGAACTGAGATGTTCACTTAGAAGTTTTGCTTCGCCTCCGATGAGTCCGCCTATGGAATGTTTTGGATTTTCAACAGAGGAATGGGCAGATTCTTTCATGATCTGCCATGTTTTTCCCATCTGGTTTATAATGTCCTTTCGTGGTCTTTCCGTAAAAGTTTCTTCCCGTATCAGCATGATCTCGGAAATAGGACATTCGTTTGTTTCACATAATCCGATCAGCTGCTGTCCGCTTTTAAAATCCATTAAAATTCTCCTTTCTCATTCGGAAGTACGAGCATGACGTCATGTACATAAGGATTTTCTTTGATTCGTCCGGCGACTGTCTGAGGAACGATCCCGTCAGATTCGACGATGCTGTACGCCGTACACCCTTTTTCTTCCCGGTAAAGCTTCATATAAGCAATATTGACGTTCATTTCGCTTAAGCAGTTTGTGATGTGTGCGATCACTCCGGGTTTGTCCTGTTGAACGACGATAAGAGTGCTGTATTCTCCGGTAAAATCAACTTCCACTTCGTTGATCCTTGCGATTCGGATTTTTCCTCCTCCGACCGATTCTCCGCGAACGATGAGTTTTTGTCCGTTTTCGTCAGTCATATGGATGTCTACGGTGTTAGGGTGAATTTCGGTTTCTGTTGTATTTGCCGTAAACGAATACTGAAGTCCGCGCTCATCGGCAATAGAAAATGAATCCGGAATCCGTCTGTCATCGGTTGAAAATCCCATGATCCCTCCGAGCAGGGCGCGGTCTGTACCGTGGCCTTTATATGTGCGGGCAAAAGACCCGTAAAGAATAAAATCAGCTTTTTTAATGGCGGCGTTCGGCATTTTTCCTGCAAGAAGGGCGATTGCCGCAGCGCCGGCCGTGTGCGAACTGGACGGACCGATCATGTTCGGACCGAGCACATCGAATACACTGATAAATGACATAAAAGTTCCTCCTGTTCTTTTTGTTGACGCTCATATAGAGGTAGTATATCATGTTTTCAAATAAGAATGTGGGTTCAGAGAAGAAAAGATGCGTTTATTGTGTATAGAAAAGCTCTCGGGGAAGAAAAAAGAAAGGTTTTAAAAATATGATGGAGTTAGTAACAGGAGGAAGCGGAAGCGGGAAATCCGCGTATGCAGAAGACAGGATCTGCGCATTGTATGAAGAATACCGTAAGACAGGAAAGAAGGAACAAAAAAAGCTGTATTATATAGCGACGATGTATCCGTATGGAACGGAAACAGAAGAGAAAATAGCCGACCACAGGAGACGAAGAGAAGGAAAAGGGTTTCGGACTCTTGAATGGTATACAAACATTACGGAAAAGATCCATCAGTTTGAAGTGTCCGGGGAGGCGCTTGGATGTGTTCTTTTAGAGTGCGTCTCTAATTTGACTGCGAACGAATTATATATGGAAGAAGGGGCGAAAGACGAGGCTGTCCGGGTTGTTGCGCAAGCCATGGCAATGTTGAAAAAGAAAAGCTGTCATCTTGTTGTTGTGACAAATGAAATCTTTTCGGAATCGGCAAAAGATTCGGAAGAGATGAGAAAGTATAAGTATATTATGGGAGAGATCAACAAAGAGCTTGCGAAGATGGCAGATGAAGTGACTGAAGTTGTCTGCGGAAGACCTCTCAGAAGAAAAGCAAAGACCGCGGAAGATAAAACTGCATGCGGGAATACGAGAAGGAATGAAGGGAACGAAAGACAGATGGATACGGCAAAGTGTGAAATGTCCTGCGGCAAAATGAAAAGAGGAATCAGGATCGTGACAGGGGGAGCGTTTCAGGGAAAGAAAAACTACGCGCAGTTATGCTATCCGGGACTGAAATGGAGCAGCGGAGCGGACTGTAGTTTCGAGGATGTCAAAACATGGGAGGCTGTAGATGGGTTTCATCTTTTTATATGGCGCTGGCTGAAATCAGGAAGAACAAAAGAAGAACTGTTAGAAATGATAAGCGAAGAGAGAGATCTTGTTATCGTGTGTGACGAGATCGGGTGCGGTCTGGTTCCGGTTGATGCGTTTGAGCGTGAGTACAGAGAGGCAGTCGGAAGAATTATGACCGGTTTGACTAAAAAGGCAGTTCGGGCAGACCGCGTGATCTGTGGGATCGGATATGTTATAAAATGAAAAGAAACACTGAAAACGATCAAAGAAAAGGAGGAAAAGAAGATGTTGACAGAGATAGAAAAGGTGCTTCCGTCGGAGATTGAGAAAAGAAGTTTTGAGATCATTGAGGAAGAACTGGGGGATAAGCAGTTGATTCCGGGAACGGAATCGATCGTGAAAAGATGTATCCATACGAGCGCTGATTTTGATTATGCGGATAATCTTATTTTCTCGGAAAATGTAGTTGAAAAGGCGTTAAAAGCAATCCGTGGCGGAGCGTCTATTGTGACAGATACACAAATGGGAAAAGCGGGGATCAATAAAAAATGTCTTGCCGGCTATGGCGGCGAGGTATATTGCTTTATGTCGGATGACGATGTGGCGCAGGCGGCAAAAAGAAACAAAACAACACGGGCGGCAGCGAGTATGGATAAGGCGGCAAAATTGGGGGATCAGGTAATCTTTGCCATCGGAAATGCTCCGACAGCGCTTGTGCGTTTATATGAGCTGATCAAAGAGGGAAAGATCGCCCCGGAACTTGTGATCGCGGTTCCGGTCGGATTTGTCAATGTTGTACAGTCAAAAGAATTGATCTTAAGTCTTGAAAATACTCCGTATATTGTTGCGAGAGGACGAAAAGGCGGCAGCAATATTGCGGCATGTATATGTAATGCACTTTTGTACATGGGAGACGGAGGAAAAAGAGAATGAAAAAGCCGTATTTTCCGATGTTTGTTGATCTTGCGGGCAGACAGGTTACTGTAGTGGGAGGGGGCAGTGTTGCGCTTCGCCGGTCGGAGACGCTGCTTTATTTCGGCGCGGATATCAAAGTGATCGCGCCGGAGATCAGAAGTGAGTTTTATCGTCTGGATTCTGAAGGAAAAGTTGTTTTGTGTAACAGAGAATATCAGGAAGGGGATGCAAAAGGAGCAGATCTTGTGATCGCCGCATCAAACTGTCGGGAAGTAAACCGCCGTGTGTATGAAGAGTGTCAAAAAGCACATATTCCGGTCAACACGGCAGACGACAGAGAGTTGTGTGACTTTTATTTTCCGTCTGTCGTATTGACAGAAGATATTGTCATCGGACTAAATTCCATAGATCACGATCCGAAGAAAGTGAAAGAAGCGAGAAAGATCATTGAAAATGTGTTTGATAATGAACGAGATTACCGTTCCTGATAATAAGATAAAGAAGGTGTTAAAACATTCTGTCAGCAGAAAAACTGCTGGCAGTTTTTGTATTGGCGGAAGACCGAAGTATGAACCCGTCCGATATTTCGATGTTTCGGTAACGGATGTAAAAAAGATAAAAGATATAAAAAATGAAAAAGAAACAGATATATTATGTGTAAAATGTAAAAACAAAAGCGATGCACATTGTTTTTGGAAATAAAAAATAGACAAAAAATTAACAAAAAATAAGTAGAATTATGATATTTTGTATGATATGATATTTCTAATGGGCATTAACAGTAAGAATGGAGGTTGAAGAATGGCAGAGAAAAAGGCGACTGTTCCTTTCTCGGGAACAAAAGAACAGGAAGAAGCACTCATGAAAGTGATCCATGAGCTGAAAGATGAAAAAGGGGCGCTGATGCCGATCTTGCAGAAAGCGCAGGATATATATGGGTATCTTCCGATCGAAGTTCAGAAAATGATCTCAGACGAGACAGGTATTCCGATGGAGAAGATCTATGGAGTGGCAACATTTTATTCACAGTTCACATTGAGTCCGAAAGGAAAATACAGGATTTCCGTCTGTCTTGGAACGGCATGTTATGTAAAAGGATCGGGAGATATTTACAATGCTTTGATGGAAAAGTTAGGTATTGTCGGCGGAGAATGTACGCCGGACGGAAAGTTTTCTCTTGATGCGTGCCGATGTGTCGGAGCATGCGGATTAGCTCCTGTTATGATGATCAATGACGAAGTATACGGACGTTTGACAGTAGATGATCTGGATGACATTTTAGCGAAGTATGAATAATGCGGACATCAAAATCCCGGATAATATGAAAACGGGAATATGATACTTATTGATTTTAGAAAAACAGGAAATGGAGGAGTTATATGAAATCTCTTGAACAATTACATGAGATCTGTGAGCGGATGCGTAAAGTCGTGCAGCTTAGAGAAGAGAATGCGAAAGAAATACTTGAGAAAGCCGCAATGTGTGAAAGCGGAAAAGATGCCGATGGAAATACATACCGCACGCATGTGCTCGTCTGCGGCGGAACCGGATGTACGTCTTCCGGAAGCGCCCGGATCAGAGAGAGACTGGAAAAAGAGATCGAAGCGAACGGATTGTCCGATGAAGTCTGTGTTGTTAAGACAGGCTGTTTCGGCTTGTGTGCGTTAGGCCCGATCATGATCGTATATCCGGAAGGAACGTTTTATTCTATGGTTCAGGAAGAAGATATTCCGGAGATTGTGACAGAACATCTGCTCAAAGGAAACGTGGTAAAGCATCTGCTTTATGAAGAGACTGTAAAAGCAGATAAGATCATTCCGTTAAATGAGACGAAGTTCTATAAAAAACAGCACAGAGTCGCTCTGCGAAACTGCGGTGTCATCAATCCGGAGAAGATCGACGAATATATCGGAACAGGCGGATACGAAGCGCTCGGTATTGTCCTGACGGAAAAGAAGCCGGAAGATGTGATCCAGATTCTTTTGGACAGCGGGCTTCGCGGCAGAGGCGGAGCGGGATTCCCGACAGGGTTAAAATGGAAGTTCGCGGCAGGAAACGACGCAGATCAAAAATATGTCTGTTGTAATGCGGACGAAGGAGATCCGGGAGCGTTTATGGATCGTTCGATCTTAGAGGGAGATCCTCATGCGGTTCTTGAAGCAATGGCGATCGCCGGATATGCGATCGGAGCATCCCAAGGCTATATTTATGTTCGTGCAGAGTATCCGATCGCCGTGCAGCGTCTTGAGATTGCGATCGAACAGGCAAGAGAGTACGGTCTGCTCGGAAAAAATATTTTCGACAGCGGATTTGATTTTGATATTGAATTAAGGCTTGGAGCAGGCGCGTTTGTCTGCGGAGAAGAGACGGCTCTTATGACTTCTATAGAAGGAAACAGAGGAGAACCGCGTCCGCGTCCGCCGTTCCCGGCGCTGAAAGGACTGTTCCAAAAACCGACGATCTTAAATAACGTAGAGACGTATGCGAATATCCCTCAGATTATTGTGAACGGACCGGAGTGGTTCGCTTCGATGGGAACGGAAAAATCAAAAGGAACGAAAGTATTTGCTCTCGGCGGAAAGATCCATAATACAGGACTTGTAGAAATTCCGATGGGAACGACGCTTCGCGAGATCGTAGAAGAGATCGGCGGAGGAGTGCCAAACGGAAAGAAATTCAAAGCTGCTCAGACGGGAGGCCCGTCAGGAGGATGTATCCCTGCAGAACATTTAGATATTCCGATCGATTACGATAATCTGCTTTCAATCGGTTCAATGATGGGTTCCGGCGGTTTGATCGTCATGGATGAAGATACTTGCATGGTCGATATCGCGAAATTCTTCCTCGAGTTTACGGTAGATGAGTCATGCGGAAAATGTACTCCGTGCCGGATCGGAACACGCCGTATGCTTGAAATCCTTGAGAAGATCACAAAAGGTCAGGCAACGATGGAAGATCTCGATAAGCTGGAAGAACTGTGCTATCATCTCCAATCAAATTCTCTGTGCGCGCTCGGACAGACGGCTCCGAATCCGGTGCTTTCGACTTTGAGATATTTCAGAGACGAGTATATTGCTCACATTGTAGATAAAAAATGCCCTGCCGGAGTATGTAAAGATCTCCTTCAATATAAGATCGATCCGGATAAATGTAAAGGTTGTACGCTCTGTGCGAGAACCTGTCCGGCAGATGCGATCATCGGTAAAGTAAAAGAAGTGCATATGATCAATCCTGAAAAATGTCTCAAGTGCGGAGCTTGTATGGAAAAATGCCGCTTCGGAGCAATTTACAAAGAATAAGGAGGGCAGAGAAGATGGGAAATGTGAATTTAAAGATCAATGGTTTAAATGTGACAGCGCCTGCCGGCTCTACGATCCTTGAAGCGGCACAGGCAGCGGGAATTAAGATACCGACTTTGTGTTATTTAAAAGAGATAAATGAGATCGGCGCCTGCCGTATGTGCGTCGTGGAAGTAAAAGGCGCAAGAAATCTCGTGGCATCTTGTGTACATCCGGTTGCGGAAGGAATGGAAGTGCAGACGAATACGCCGAAACTTCTTGATTCGAGAAGAAGAACATTAGAGCTGCTTTTGTCGAACCATGACAAAAAATGTCTGTCTTGTGTCAGAAGCGGGCAGTGTGAACTTCAAGAGCTTTGTCAGGAACTTGGAGTGACAGATGAAAATTACTTCGAGGGTGAGACAACACATTATGAATTGGATGAAAGCGCGGTTCATATGGTGCGGGATAACAACAAGTGTATCCTTTGCCGGAGATGTTCTGCCGTCTGTGAAAAAGTGCAGAGCGTAGGAGTGATCGGACCGAACAACAGAGGATTTGCCACGTTTATCGGCTCTCCGTTCGAGATGGGACTGGGAGATACAAGCTGCGTCGGCTGCGGACAGTGTATCGCGGCATGTCCGACAGGCGCGCTCTATGAAAAGAGCAATATCGACGATGTTCTTGCTGCTATCGCAGACGAGACAAAACATGTTGTCGTACAGCCTGCTCCGTCGGTGCGGGCGGCTCTTGGCGAAGAATTCGGTTATCCGATGGGAACAGACGTAGAAGGAAAGATGGCTGCGGCTCTTAGAAGGATCGGATTTGATAAAGTATTCGATACAAATTTCAGTGCAGACCTTACGATTATGGAAGAAGCTCATGAATTTTTAGACAGAGTGAAAAACAAAGGAGTCCTTCCGCTTATGACGTCATGCTCACCGGGATGGGTAAAATATTGCGAGCATTACTATCCGGATCAGCTCGATCATCTTTCAAGCTGCAAATCACCGCAGCAGATGTTCGGAGCGATTACGAAAACATATTATGCGGAAAAGATGAACATTGCGCCTGAAGATATTGTCTGCGTCAGCGTGATGCCGTGTACGGCGAAGAAGTTTGAAATCCAAAGAGAAGATCAAAACGCAGGCGGCGTTCCTGATGTAGATATCTCGATCACGACAAGGGAACTTGCACGCCTGATCCGTAAAGTCGGAATTAATTTCCGCAGTCTTCCGGATGAAGGATTCGACGATCCGCTCGGAGAATCTACAGGAGCGGGAGTGATCTTCGGCGCAACAGGAGGCGTTATGGAAGCGGCTCTTCGTACCGCAGTGGAAGAACTGACAGGCGAGACGCTTGAGAAAGTAGAATTTACAGAAGTGCGCGGAACAGAGGGAATCAAAGAAGCGGTTTACAACGTAGCAGGAATGGATGTGAAAGTTGCCGTTGCTTCCGGACTTTCCAATGCGAAGATTATCATGGATAAAATAAGAGCTAAAGAGGCGGACTATCATTTTGTTGAGATCATGTGCTGTCCGGGAGGATGTGTCAACGGCGGCGGTCAGCCTCAGGTGCATGCGGATGTGCGTAATTTTGAAGATGTAAAGGCAATTCGTGCAAAGGTACTTTATGATAACGATGCCGCAAAAACATTGAGAAAATCTCATGAGAATCCGTCCATCAAACGGGTTTACAGCGAATATCTCGGAGAACCGGGAAGTGAGAAGGCACATCATATCCTTCATACAACATATGTAAAACGTACAGTGAATTAAAAAGTCCGCGAAACAACTGATTTTAGTTGTTATGGACCGCGCTGTTACTATATGTCAAATATTTTATAACACAGGGAAGTCTTTTAGATTTTCCTGTGTTATAATTATAAAAAGCTGTTTTATGAAAAAGATAACTGACAGGAAATGAAGATAAAACAAAAAGTCGTGAACAATGTGACTTTGCCGGTCGGTTTATCGGGAAAGGGGAACGGAATATGGGATGGGATTGGCATAAGTTTCGGAAAGATACGGCATTTGCGACAAGAAATCTGGTCTGGTACACTTTGATCATGTCGGTTGTGACAGAGATGGTCTCCGCAATGACTTCGGCATTGACGAAGACAGGAGGTTCATCAGAGTCGCTCGTTTCGGAGATGACGGGAACGGCAGCTTTCGCAGGGATGATCGCAGGAGTTTTGATCGGAGTTTTCTGTCTTTTTAAGATTGACGGTACGAATGCGGAAAAGATCAATATTTTTCAAAAATCAAAGCGGCAGATGACGACAGGTGTGTTTTCGAGATTTTGCATTTACGTGATCATGATTCAGATGATCTTTTCACTGATTGCAGCGGCTGCGGAATTTGTTCTGAATCTATTGGGGCTTTCGATGGAGGTGTTGACAGAGCTTGCTTCAATCGGTTCGGATATGGGAATTATGGCGATGATCTATGCCGGGTTTATCGGACCGGTTGTAGAAGAACTCGTGTTCAGAGGCTTTCTTATGAGAAGGCTGGAAAAATACGGCAAAGGCTTTGCGGTTATTGTCTCGGCAGTTTTGTTCGGTGTTATGCACGGGAATCCGCTTCAGATCGTATTCGGAACGCTCGTTGGACTTCTTTTAGGATATGTGGCGATCGAATATTCGATAAAATGGTCGATCATCCTTCACATCGCGAATAACTTTATTCTCGGAGATGTGATCGGCGGTTTGTTTGAACTGCTTCCCGATCATGTGGAGGAAATTGCGTTTACTGCATTTTTAGGTATCGGTTTCGTGATCGGTCTCGTTCTTCTGATTATGAGAAGAAAAGAGTGGATTAGCTGGCTGAAAGAAAACGCTGCACCCGGAAGTTATTATCTCAACGCGCTTACAACGCCTTCGGCAGTGATCTTTATCGGCTATAATCTTCTGAACGGTCTGATGCTTTTGGCGCTTATATTTATGGAGCCGTTTTTGTAAAGAACGAATATCCTACAGGAGGTATGAGGAATGAAAGTCATTGATTTTAAAGATGCAAAATGCCGTCATTGTTATAAATGCGTACGAAACTGTGCGGTAAAAGCGATCAGTGTCAAAGACGAACAGGCGCGCATTATGGTCGATCATTGTATCAACTGTGGGCGTTGTCTGGAAGTTTGTCCGCAGAATGCGAAAACATTTGCAAGTGATCTGGACAGAGTGAAAGGGTATTTGGCACAAGGATTTAAAACAATCATATCAATCGCTCCGTCTTATGCCGGAGTGCTTGATTTCGACCGGCCGGGGCAGGTCGTGGACGCACTTTTAAAACTCGGATTTTATGAGGTGAGAGAGACTGCGGAAGGGGCGGCTCTTGTGACAAATGAATATAAAAAACTTGTGCGGAAAAACCGGATGTCCAATATTATTACGACATGCTGCCCGAGCGTGAACGATCTGATCGAAAAATATTATCCCGGCTGCGCGAAGTATATGGCTCCTGTCGTATCGCCTATGATCGCCCATGGAAGATATATTAAGAAAATATACGGACCGGATATAAAGGTTGTGTTTTTGGGACCGTGTATTGCAAAAAAGCAGGAGGCGATCGGAGATGCGAGAGTGTTCGGCGCGGTCGATGCGATTCTGACATTTGAAGAGCTGGCAGACTGGTTTTTAGAAGCAGGGATCGATCTTCGTCAGTGCGAAGAGAAACCGATGGGAAATCCCGATCCTAAGATTAACAGGCTTTATCCTGTCAGCGGCGGGATCATTCAGTCTGTGATCACGGAAGAAGATGCGGACGGATATCATAAAGTGTTCGTGGACGGCTTGGAAAACTGTATGGAGATGTTGGAGTGCCTTGAAAAAGGAGAATTGGATCATTGTTTTATCGAGGCGAATGTCTGTGAAGGCGGATGTGCGAAAGGACCTGCGTCGGCACATTGGAATACGTCTTATGTAAAGACGAAAGTAAAAATAGAAAACGGAGTTTCTTATAAGGCGGCGAGAAACCTTCCTGATATGAAAGAGGAAGAGTTGTGCAAAGAATTTGAAGACCGCAGTCTATCGGATGTGATGCCGTCAGAGGAACAGATCCGCCATATTTTGAAATCTACAGGAAAATATTGCGGAGAAGATGAACTAAACTGCGGAGCATGCGGATACTCTACATGCAGGGAAAAAGCGATCGCGGTTTTTCAGGGAAAAGCGGAATTGTCTATGTGTATGCCTTATGCGTTGACACAGGCAGAGTCGATGTCTAATGTCGTGATGGATGTGACGCCGAATATGATCTTTGTCATCGGAAGCGATATGAAGATATTAGACTGTAACAGGAAAGGTCAGGATCTTCTCGGAGTCGGACGGGAAGAAGCGATACAAAGGTATATTTTTGAATTTATCGAGACAGAGGATATCGAAGAAGTGCTGGACACGAAAAAACCGGTGATGCATAAAAAGATCAAGATTGATAATGACAGGATGACAGTGGAAGAGACGATCGTATACATTGACAATCTGGATGCCGCTTTGGTGACATATCAAGATGTGACGCGGGAAGAAAAAGTGAGGGAACAGCATTATAAGCTGAAAGTCGGAACTGTGGAAATGGCGCAGAAAGTGATCGAAAAGCAGATGATGGTCGCCCAGGAGATCGCGGGGCTGCTTGGCGAGACAACGGCAGAGACGAAAGTTACATTGACGAAATTGAGAGACTCGATATTGAATGAAGAAGATTAAAGATGAAACAGATGAAAGTCAGAAAAAAGAAGTAGGACGGAGAGAGGTTCATGAGTGTAAGTATTGATGTAGCTTGGAAGAGTTTGAACAAACATCACGAAGAGCTGTGCGGAGACAAGGTGGAAGTGCTGAAAACCGATGATTCTGATATCCTGATCCTTGCAGATGGGATGGGAAGCGGTGTGAAGGCGAATATTCTGGCGACATTGACGTCGAAAATTCTCGGAACGATGCTTTATGAAGGGGCGGCGCTTGATTCTTGTGTGGAAACGATCGCGAAAACGCTTCCGATCTGTCAGGTGAGAAAGGTGGCGTATGCGACATTTTCTGTTTTGCAGATCTTTCACAGAGGTGAGGCGTATCTTGTAGAGTTTGACAATCCGTCCTGTGTGTTTATCCGTGATGGGAAGATTGTGAACTATGCATATGAAACCCGCGAGATCGAGGGAAAAAAGATACATGAATATCGGTTTCAAGTACAGAAAAACGATTGCTTTGTCCTGATGAGCGACGGCGTGATCTATGCCGGAGCGGGATCGATTCTGAACCTTCAGGGGTGGACGTGGGAAGCGATGGCGGAGTATACGCTTAAATGTACGAAAAAGACGATGTCTGCGTCCCGTCTGGCAGTTATGTTAAGTCAGGCATGCGACGAACTGTATGAAGAAAAACCGGGAGACGATACGACAGTTGCGGTTGCACGCGTGATTGACAGAAGAATTGTAAATGTTTTTACAGGACCGCCGAAAGAGAAAAAAGATGACGAGCGGATGATGTATGAGTTTATGCATACGGAAGGAAAGAAAGTTGTGGCAGGAGGAACGAGCGCTAATATTGCGGCGCGTATCCTCGGGAAAGAGATTGTCACAAAGGTGGACAGCCGTAATCCCGATATTCCTCCGATGGCAGTTATAGAAGGAATCGATCTTGTGACGGAAGGAGTGCTTACTCTCGGAAAATGCATAAAGCTTTTGAAAAAATATGTAAGAGATGAGTTCGATGCAGAATTTTTTGATGAGCTTGATGCGGAAAACGGAGCATCTAAGCTGGCAAAACTTTTGATTGAAGAATGTACGGAATTGAATCTGTTCGTAGGAACGGCGGTCAATGACGCCCACAGAGAGTCGGAACTGAACTTTGACCTGAGTATGCGGCAGAATCTTGTAGAACAGCTTGTTTCTACAGCGGAAAAAATGGGAAGAAGAGTAAAAGTAAAGTATTATTAAAATATTTTCCGAAAGCGATATGAACACTTTAAAATCAATTCGCTAGGCAAAGAAAATCCCACAACTACGCTGTTTCGGCAAGTACCCTAAAAAATATAAAGAAAGGTATGTATAGAAAAAGTACCAACCTGGCCAGAAAGTGCTGAGCGTGCGGCATATAGTGAAATTCCAAAAGCAACACAAGAGGGAGTTTTCCAAACTAATCGGTTTCTTGGTTGCCGCCTTAATCGCAGTCGGGTTGGTATTCAATGCGGCTAGTGTGAAAGATGTGCTTTTGGAACTGTTTAATAAGATTGCCGGCACATAAGTGTATTGCTTATATCAATACAATGTAGTATAATGGGCATAGAAAGAGGAACATTATTTCTATGAAAGGAGCTGTTATTATGGCAAAATCAGCGAGCGTATATGCAAGAATTGACCCTGTATTAAAGGAACAGGCAGAAACGATATTATCTGCACTTGGTATTCCTACTTCTAATGCGATCGATATGTTTTTCAAACAGATTGTCTTAAAAAAAGGACTTCCTTTTGAAGTACGGTTACCGTATGAAAAACCTGTCTGCATGGGGGCGCTTAGTGAAGAAGAATTGAACGCAGAACTTGAGAAAGGATATGCGGATATTTTGGAAGGAAGAACAAAGCCTGCAAAACAGGCATTTGCCGAAATGCGCAAAGATTTTAATATATGAAATTTGAAGTAGAATTAACAGAAAGAGCCGACAGGGATTTAAGGAATATCTTCCTTTATATTGCGGTTGATTTAAGCGCACCTGAAAATGCGGAAAGACAAATCAATCGTTTGTGGGACGCTATTCTCTCTCTTGATGAATTACCGGAACGATACCGCCGTTATGAAACTGAACCGTGGCACAGTTTAGGTATGCGAGCTCTTCCCATCGATAATTTCGTTATTTTGTATATTCCTTACTTGGAAGCAAAAGCTGTGCGTATCGTTACAGTGATGTATGGCGGACGTGATATTAGTGAACAGTTAAAGAAAATTTAATCACAAAAAATGAATATGGTGTAGTAATTAGCAGTTAGTCTTAGGATTGGCTGCTTTTTCTATGCGTAAATTTTAGATTGGAGTGATGATATTTCCTAACAAAGTTTATTTTAGCCAAAATGATTTAAAAGTGTTTGGTTTACTAAAGGCAGGAAGTAAAAAAGCAGGAAATAAAAAGAAATAAAAAGAATAAAAGAAAAAACCGGCATTGCTTCCGTGGGCAGATGAAGAAAAGAGTCTGCTGTTGGATGCAATGCCGGTTTTGTCAGAAATATCAGACAAAAATGTTTACTTCAAAAGATAAGTGAAAGTATTGTTTTCTTTTTTAAATGTAACTTCTGCATAATCACGTGACGTTCCTCCCCTGTCGAGAAAATCAGAAGGATTAAGGTAAAGATGTTCTGCCAGAAGCCGGAAATCTTCGGGAGCTGTGATCGTGAACATTGACGTTGCGTCTTTTTCATCTGATTGTTCGTAAGCAGCTTTATCCGGATCGGAATTGTTCTCATCTTTGGCAGAAGAAAAGGATGCTAAAAGATCGTTCCATTTTTTGTCTTTCATTGAGTCGCCGCTTAAGTATAGAGTGGCAGAGTCGATATCTTCTGCACGGATAAGTCTTTTTATTTTGTATCCGTATTTTTCAAGACAGGAAAGTGTATTTTCATAGTCTTCGTAAATGTACAATGATCCGATCGAAAACGTCTTGTAATTGGTTTCATCTTCGGAGGAAGTTACCGGAAAAGCTGTATTGACTGCAGCATTCCATTCACGCGCTCCGTTCACCCATGAATGGAAAGGCTGATTCGTATTCGTCTTTTTGTCAGGAACATGGCGGATCGTAAGGGAAAATTCTCCAATCGGAACGTCGCTTCCGAGTTTTCGGATATCTGTGTTTAATACGTCTTTTTCATATGCGCTTAGAAGTTCTGTTCTTTGTTCGGCAGTCAGAAGTAATTCTTCGGGCGTTATATAAATATCCTGAAGCGAGACAGAAGATACGTTTTCTTTCTCCACATGGAAGATCGGGAAAAGTTCCTTGCGGTAATCTTCTTTTTGGCAGAGCTTTGTGAATGCCTCAAGCGTTTCGTTATAGGAAACACAGTAGTTTCTATAAACTTTCTTCCCGCTTTCCAGTTCAAAGCAAAATGCGGCGCATATATAATTGTCGGAATCTTTATCCGTCTGCTCCAATGTCTGAGAGGAGTAAAGCGTGTTTGGCGTAATGCCTTTTTTCACATTTTCGACTCCCGACTGCGCAAGATCGTATAAAACGTCAACGTCATCGGAAAGAACGAAACTTTCCCTGTCATCCTCTGAAGTATAGTCTTCGGGATACCAGAAATAGGATGCGAACGAATCGGGAAGCGTTCCGATCCGGGCAATTTTTCCTTCTTTCGGAAGGTATGTGTCATATCCGGTAAAATCAAATTGAAACACTGCAAGCAAAACGGCTACAAATCCGATGGCAATTACGGAAGAACGCCATCCTTTTAATAGCATTTTCAGATCTTGCCAGTAGATAAACTCGATCAATCCGCACAGCAGGACAATGGAGAGCATGCTTAAGATAATGATCCATTTTGTGCCGGAAGCTCCGATAAATGATTTTACAAGAAGACTGATAAACAATGCGGTCGGAATACTGATCAGTACTTTAAATACAGGCGGTGTAAATTTAAACGCAAGGGCATTTCCGGCTGATTCTGAAGGGTAAATGCGATACAGCATGATCGAGGCCGCCAAAAGAAGAACGATCAAAACAAGAGCGGCGGCGATCATAAACACATTCGAGTAAGCATTATTTTGTTCAAGCATGCGGATGAACAACGGAAATGGTGAAAGATATTCCGAAAGTTTTTCAGCTATACTGTCGCGTACGTTATAAGTTGTCCGGAAAAACGCATCTCGCAGCGACGGAAGCAGTGTCAATACGAGGCTTGGATAGACTCCGATGACAAGTGTTCCAAGGAACATCGTTACGCTTCGTCCGGTCAGCATTCCCGCAAAAATACATGTGTGATAGATCAGAAGGAATGCGAGGATTCCCGTCCCCATCGTAAGAAAACATTCTCCGGCGAGAGAAAGAGTCATAATTCCTTTTACAGCGCCGACAAGGATCGTCAATACAGTACATACTATATACGGGATGAGAAAGAGGAACAGCCCTGCCAAATAAGAGACTGCGAACAACTGATGACGTTTGAGCGCAAGTCCGTGGTAAAAATCAAGTTTTTCTTTTTTATGCATGAACTGAAACCCGCTTATTCCGACTGCGAAAGCGAGAATGCCGATCAGTATGATGAGAAAAGCAGAATTATATCCGTTAATGAATCCGGAAAATGTATCCGCGAACTCTTTTAATACTTCAGGATCTTCAGAATAACTGTCAAGGTAGATCAGTGTGTAAACAGGCATTGAAAGAAATAACAGGACGCCGGAAAGGGCGGCGAGCCATCCTCTGTGCCGTATGTCCTCTCGTATAAGTTTAATATAAGAAATCTTTGATATCATAACCGGCTGCCTCCGTTTCGCTTATAAATATTTCTTCGAGTGTAAGCGGAAGGACTTCTGCAAAAACAGGATCATAAGTCTGTACCGCAGAAAGGATATCTAAATGGCTTCCGCGAAGTGTGAGCGTAAGTAAAGAACCGGAACGCTCCATTTTTAATATCTTTATAGAAGACAGAAACTGCTGTTCTTTATGTGGATCTGAAATGACGCACTGCAGTTTGCAGACGGAACACTTTATCTGATCCAGACTTTGGGTAAGCAGAAGCTGTCCCTGATGCAAAAGTCCGATGCTGTCGCAGAAATCTTCTAATTCCCGCAGATTATGTGAAGAGATGATCGGCGTGAAATCCCGATTCAATATCTCGGCGGCGAAGAGGCTTTTGACAGCCTGACGAACGACAGGGTCGAGTCCGTCAAATGTTTCGTCGCAGAGAAGATATTTTGTTCCGGAACAAAGACCGAGCAAAATGGAAACTTGCTTTTTCATTCCTTTTGAAAAACTGTTGATCTTTCGTTTTGGATTAAGATTAAATTTTTCTGTAAGAGAATCGAACAGCTTTTTGTTAAACGACGGGTAACAGAGCATGTAATAGTTTCTCATCTGTTCGATATCCGCATTCGGAAAAAAGTAAGGACTGTCCGATAAAAAGCAGACCTGTGATTTCGCGGAAGGATTTTCAAAAACAGACTGTCCGTCAATGAGAATCTCCCCCTCATCCGGTTTGAGAATCCCCGCGATCATACGCAGAAGCGTGCTCTTTCCGGCGCCGTTCGATCCGATCAGTCCGAACACCATACCATCTTGGATCGTGGCTGTGATATGGTCGGAAGCATGGATCGTCTGAAATGTTTTATCAAGTGTTTTCAATTCGATCATGAGACTCCTCCTTTCGATAGATCCGGTTAACAAGATGAGCGAACTCCGTGTGTTTGATTCCGAGTTCTTTTCCGTTTTCAACAAGTCGCGAAACATTTTCAAGAAGTGTTTTCTTTGTCTGTTCAGCGAGAATCGTCGTATCGGAAACGAAATTTCCACGTCCTTTTACCGGATAAATGTAGCGTTCCTGTTCTAAAAGAGAATACGCCTTTTGTATCGTATTCGGGTTAATGGAAAGATCCATTGCGAGGGAACGTACGGAAGGCATCTGTGAATCGGGCGGAAGCGCGCCCTTTAAGATGAGCGTCTGAAATCTTTTGGCAATCTGCTCATACAAAGGCAGTTTGCTCTGATAATCAATCGTAATCATAATTGTCCCTTCCTTAAAATGAGTGTATTAAGTGTATTAATTAATGTAGTACACTTATGGTAACATAGAAAAGGGAAAATGTCCAGAAAAAAGTAAGATGACAGTGACGCCGGATGCAGCAGGCCTGCAGCGTAGTTTCACGGATAATGCAGACGAAACTGTGGCAAAGTAAGAACCGTTGCAAATATGAAGCTTGTACAATGAATGGAATAGTGCTATGATAAGTCTGCTCGGCAAAAGCAGGGCAGAAAATGAAATTGATTCAGGAAAGGAACAAAAGTGTGACCTATAAAGAAGCAAGGGTATATTTAGATGAATTGTCTAAATACGGAAGTGTACTTGGCTTAGATGCGATTCGAGGTCTGCTGCGTGAACTGGGGAATCCTCAGGATGATTTAAGGTTCATACATATCGCAGGAACGAACGGAAAGGGATCTGTGCTTGCCTACACTTCTACAATATTAAGTGAAGCAGGATACAGGATCGGGCGTTATGTATCACCGACAGTTGTCTCATACCGTGAGAGGATACAAGTTGACGGAGTAATGATATCGAAGCATGCTTTTGCGAAAGAGACAGAAAAAGTTCAGGATGCTATCGTTCGGTTAAAGGAAGCGGGAGAACAGCTTCCGACAGTCTTTGAGGCTGAAACGGCGATAGCATTTTTATATTATAAAAGAAGGAAATGTGATTTTGTCGTTTTAGAGTCGGGGCTGGGAGGGCTGGAAGACGCTACGAATGTAGTGAAAAATACAGTTTGCGCCGTATTTTCCTCCATCAGCATGGATCATATCGGGATCATAGGCAATACGCTTTCCGAGATCGCCGAAAATAAGGCGGGGATCATAAAACCGGGATGCATCGTTGTATCGGCGCCTCAGAAGCGGGAGGTAAGAGAGGTCTTAGAACAAAAGGCAGGGCAGTTTCAGTGTCCGGTTGTTTATGCAGAGCCGGAAAAGGCAGTTGTCACGGAAGAAGATTATCGGGGAATGACGTTTTCTTATAAAGATTCTGAAAATATAAGCATTCGTCTTTCGGGAAAATATCAGCTCATAAACGCTGTTACCGCATGGGAGGCAGTACATGCTCCGGGGCTGCTGAAAAAAGAGGAAAAGAGAGCGGTCGAGACAGGTTTTTCCGATACAGAATGGTTCGGAAGGTTTACATGTATTTCGGAGCGGCCTGTATTTCTCGTAGACGGAGCGCACAATGAAGATGCGGCAAAAAGACTGCGGGAATCAATAGAAGCGTATTTCCCGGGGAGGAAGCTTATTTACATAATGGGTGTGTTTCAAGATAAAGAATATGAAAAGATCATCCGTTTGACGATTCCGTATGCAAAATGCGTATATACGGTCGATCTTCCGAATAAAGAACGTACGCTAAGCGCGCAGAAACTAAAAGAAGCTGTGGAAGCACAGTCTGAATATGTGCCCGCGTATGCTGTCGGCGAGATTAAGCAGGCGGTAAAAGAAGCGCTGGAAAACGCAGACGAAGACGACGTGATCCTTGCGTTTGGCTCTTTGTCCTATTTGGGAAAAGTAAAGGAAGCGGTTGAAAAAGAACAGGATAAGCGACAGATGTATTGATAGAAAAAGATAAAGGATGAAAAGATGATAGATCAGGAAAAAGTAAAGAAAGCAGTCAGATTATTATTGGAAGGGATCGGAGAAGACGCCGACAGAGAAGGCTTGATCGAAACGCCGGATAGGATCGCCAGAATGTGCGAGGAAATATACGGAGGTTACGAAGAAGATGCAAAAGAGCATCTTTGTAAGACGTTTTATGTGGAAAACAGCGATATGGTCGTAGAAAAAGATATTACGTTCTATTCCATGTGCGAGCATCACCTTCTTCCTTTTTACGGCAAAGCGCACATTGCGTATATTCCGGACGGAAAAGTTGCGGGGCTTAGTAAGCTTGCGAGAACGGTAGAGGTGTTTGCAAGAAGACTTCAGCTTCAAGAACAGCTTACGGGTCAGATCGCAGATGCGCTGATGAACGAACTGAAGGCGAAAGGCACGGCGGTTGTGATCGAGGCAGAACATATGTGTATGACGATGAGAGGAATAAAAAAACCGGGCAGCAGGACGGTGACTTTTGCAAAAAGAGGGCTGTTTGAGACAGATCCGGCTTTGGAAGAACGTTTTTTCAGAATGCTTGAAAGAGGGTAGACCGGATGAGGGAAACTGACCGGTAAAGGAGGAAAAATGGACAGAGTAAATGCAGTGATTTGCCATCCGCTGTATTTGGAATATTATCATAGGCTGGAGCGCGCGGAAAAGGAACGTATTTTTTGCAGGCATCAGATGCCGCATCTGCTGGATGTGGCAAGAATAGCATATATCCGTAATTTAGAGAAGGGATACGGTTTTCGTAAAGATGTAATTTATGCCGCCGCGGTTTTGCACGATATAGGAAAAGCGCTTCAATATGAAGAAAAAGTTCCCCATGAGATTGCGGGAGAGCGAATCGCCGGGGAAATACTGGATACACTTCCGAAAGAAACGGGATTTTCTGAGGAAGAAAAAAGAACGATAAAAAATGCGGTGCGCGGACACAGACGGCTTCGTGACGGGGCGGAAACATTGGAAAAGCTTTTGTATGAAGCGGACAAAGCGTCGAGGCTGTGTCTTTCATGTCCGGCAAACCGGGAATGTAACTGGAGTGAAGAGAAGAAAAATATGGAGATAAAAATATGATTATAGGCAGAAAAGAATTTGACACAGAACACAATACATATATTATGGGCATCTTAAATGTGACTCCGGATTCTTTTTCGGATGGAGGACGTTTTGATAAGATGGACGCAGCCCTTCTTCATGCAGAAAAGATGATAAAAGAAGGAGCGGATATTTTGGATGTCGGAGGAGAGTCTACCCGTCCCGGACACGTCCGGATCACGGATGAAGAAGAGATCGCGCGTGTCGTTCCGATCATCGAAAAGCTGAAACGGGAATTTGACGCGCCGATCTCTATTGATACATATAAAAGCGCGGTGGCAGAGGCGGCAGTTTGTGCGGGCGCGGACCTAGTAAATGATATATGGGGATTAAAATATGACGGGAAAATGGCAGAAGTGATCGCAAAATACGGAACTGCATGCTGCCTGATGCATAATCGGAACGAGGCGGTATACGATAGTTTCCTTTCTGATTTTATGGAAGATATGAAAGAGTGCGTTAATATTGCAGATCAGGCAGGAATTTCACGGGATAAGATAATCCTTGATCCGGGAGTCGGTTTTGGAAAGACGTATGAAATGAATCTGGAGATCATACAGAAAGTGGATGTGATGCATGAATTAAAGCTTCCGATCCTTCTTGGAACGTCCAGAAAATCGGTGATCGGTCTTACGTTAGATCTTCCGGCAGGAGAGAGGGAAGAAGGAACGCTTGTGACGACGGTTTATGCGGTACAGAAAAGATGCGCTTTTGTTCGTGTTCATGATGTGGAAAAGAATAAAAGAGCAATCCGCATGACGCAGGCTCTTATGCGGGAACATGAAGTATAATCGGCATTGAAAAACAGGAAAGCGAAGCTGTCGGGCCGACTGCTTCGCTTTTATAGGATCAGGCGAAAAAAAGTCATACAGAAAAGTGCGCGGCAAAGAGGGAGAAAATCAGAAGATGAGAAAAGAATATGATGAGATCAGAATAAAAGATTTGGAAGTATTTGCGAATCACGGTGTATTTCCGGAGGAAAATGTGTTGGGACAAAAGTTTCTAGTCTCGGCAGTTCTTTACACCGACACACGAAGGGCGGGGCTTACGGATGATTTAAGCGCTTCTATTCATTATGGGGAGGTGAGCGCATTTATAGACAGTTATCTGCGGAAACATACATTTCAACTATTGGAGAGAGCGGCGGAAACACTTGCGGAAGAACTCTTACTGCATACAGCGGGACTTGAGAAGATCAGACTGGAGATCAAGAAACCGTGGGCTCCGGTGCGCCTTCCGCTGAAAACGGTCAGCGTTGTGATCGAGCGGCAATGGCATACCGCATATATTGCGCTTGGATCTAACATGGGAGACAGAGAAAAATATATTACAGATGCAGTTGAAGCGCTTGGCGCTTTGAAAGGATGCGTTGTCGAAAAATGCTCTTCTTTTATCGAAACGCCTCCGTATGGGGTGACAGATCAGGATGATTTTCTGAACGGATGTCTGAAATTAAGAACGCTGCTTTATCCGAAAGAACTGTTAAGAGAATTAAATAGGATTGAAATGGAGGCGGGGAGAGAACGGATCGTTCACTGGGGTCCGAGAACGCTTGATTTGGACATTATTTTGTATGATGATCTCGTATATGAAGAAGACGAGTTGTGCATCCCTCATGTGGAAATGCACAAGAGAGATTTTGTGCTGCGGCCTCTTTTTGAGATCGCGCCGTATGTGCGTCATCCGGTGTATGGAAAAACAGTGGCTGAGATGCTGGAAGAAGTAAGAGAAAATGCTCAAAAAGAATAATAAAATACAAAAAAACAAAGAAAAAAAGACGGGAAAAAATAAGGAAGATAAGAAATAGACAAAAAAACGCTAAAAATATAAATAATACATTGAAAAAAATTGGTTATTTGCTATAATGGAAGATGCGATATATTGGCTGAAATATAAAATCAGCCTGAAGGGAAGGAGAAAAAGGTATGAAAAGAAAAGTAGTCTTAAGACTCTTGAGTCTTGTGATGGTTGCATCTATGACAGGTACTATGCTTCCGTCAAACATTCAGACCGCATCTGCCGAAGAAGTTGATGTTACAGAAAAAACAGCAGCTTTAGAAGATGGGATCAATGATGCGTGGACTCAGGATAACAAAGCAGACGGAGACACAGTCAATGTGGAAAATGGCTGGCTGCATATTAAATCAGCTGCAGGCAACCGGAATAATCCCGGAACAAGACCGCACATGGTTGTAAATCCAAATACATTTGATTTTAGCAAGCCGGGATATTTTTCATTTACTTTGAAATCAAATAATGCAAATACAGGAATAAACGACAGTGACAGAGTCGGCGTTTATCTTGGATACAATACGGATCAAAATGGTATGTATGTAGGATATGATAATGGCGGCTGGTTCTGGCAGAAATACAAAGGCGGCAACGGCGACTATTATCAGCAGACGAGAAAACCTGCGCCGACGAAAGATCAGGAAGTAAAGGTTCGCATCGACTGGACAGCAGACCATAAGATGACGTTCACGCTGAACGGAGAAGTTGTGTTTGATAAAGAAGACTTTTCCGGTATCGCAGATTCTCTCGGAGATAAAATTGCGATCAAAGCAGGTTCTTGGGGACAGATCGGTTCAGATGTCCTTTTGAAAGATATTCATTATACAGGACAGGAAGAAGCGGTTACATATACTGTTACGGGAAGTGTAACAGATGAGAGTGGAAAAGCGTTGGAGGGAGCAGTTGTAACGGCAGGAAATCTGACGGCTGAAACTGATAAAGACGGAAAATATTCCTTACAGTTAGGAGCCGGCAAGCATGAGCTGACGATCACAAAGTCAGGTTATCAGACTGCGACAACATCTGTAACGGTATCGGACGGCAACGTGGAAGTAAAAGATGTAAAGCTGGAAAAAACAGCAGAGATAGAGACAGAGAAACTTTCTACGGCGGATATGGACGTTTATGTAGCGAAGAATTTCCCGAGCGTCGTAAAATACGAGATGAAAAAGGGCGATTTAAACGGCAAGACGTTCTATGGTCAGACTTCGGCGATCAATACGGTGCGCATCAACGGAACAGATGTGAAACTTTCCAAAGATGATGTAAAAGCAACGATCAAAGATAATAAAGCGACGTATGAGCTGACTGTGAAAAATGAAGAAAAGAATATCGATGCAGTTCTTACGGCAGAATTGACTGCAAAAGATAATACAGTTGCATTTGAAATTACGAAAGTAGAGAATAAGCTGACAGAAGGAAAGCCGGGCACAGCTTTGGAAAAAGATACAGTAGGAAATCCGATCCAGACGATCGAGATTCCGAATCACAGTCTCGTATCTGTAAACAGCACGCAGGAAGGCGCGAACTTAATAGGCGCTGCGATGTCTACACAAACAAAGGTAAGCGGTGACGAATATGTAGAAGTAAATGCAAATACGCCTGCCAGAGAGAGAGACTACATGTATGCCTTTGTTTCTAACAATGAGATGAGCGCAGGACTTTGGAGCAATTCAGAGTTTGAAGGCCGCAATGCCGGAGCAAGTTCTTCCGGCGGATCTAATAATACAAGAGTGATGTCTGTCTCAGAGAAGAAAGACGGCTACGTATCTATGGGACTTGGAAGCTCTGCATGGTACTGGCACAGAGTGATGACAGATTCTCACAATCGGACATGGGTTTTAGAAGAGACGGAGAATCCGAAGATGAAAGTCGTGATCACAGGAAACTGCAACGGTGATGAAAGTGTTGACTGGCAGGACGGAGCGGTTGCATTCCGTGATATTATGAACAATCCGTTTAAGAGCGAGGAAGTTCCGGAATTAGTCGCATACCGTATTGCGATGAACTTCGGTTCTCATGCGCAGAATCCGTTTTTGACAACATTGGATAACGTAAAACGTGTGGCAATGCACACAGACGGTCTTGGACAATCTGTTCTTCTGAAAGGTTATGCGAACGAAGGTCATGACTCGGCGCATCCGGATTACGCAGATATAGGAAAGAGAATCGGCGGACCGGAAGATATGAAGACATTGCTTGAAAAAGGCGCGGAGTACGGAGCAAAATTCGGTATCCATGTCAACGCAGGCGAGATGTATCCGGAAGCGAAGGCATTTAAAGATGAGAATGTCCGCCGTAATGAGGACGGAAGTCTTCGCTATGGATGGAACTGGATCGATCAGGGAATCGGACTTGATAGTATCTATGACCTTGCGACAGGAGAAAGAGAGGCCCGCTTTGATGATCTTCACGAGATTTTGGGCGGCGACGAAAAGGATATGCTCGACTTCATCTATGTGGATATCTGGGGAAACAACACAGGCAGCCCGAATGATGACTCCCAGCAGACGCGTAAGCTGTCCAAAGAGATCAACGACAACGGCTGGCGTATGTCAAACGAATGGGGCGGAGCAAACGAGTATGACTCTACCTTCCAGCACTGGGCGACAGACCTTACATATGGAGGGGAAGGCGCAAAAGGAGAGAACAGTGATGTGATGCGTTTCCTTCGTAATCATCAGAAAGATTCATGGGTAGGAGATTATCCGGCTTACGGAGGCGCGGCAGTAGCGCCGCTTCTTGGCGGATATAACATGAAAGATTTTGAAGGATGGCAGGGACGCAACGATTATGATGCGTATATTACGAATCTTTACACACATGACCTGACGACAAAATTCATCCAGCATTATAAGATCGTGGATTGGGAAGACGGAGATCCGGTCAACGTAGGCGGAGCGGCAAACTGGACGCCTGAAATGAAGATCACTTTGAAAGATGAAGACAACTCTACTTTAGTTCTTGAGAGAGGATCAAATGATCCGAGTCAGGCTGCGTACAGAGACAGAACGATGACTCTGGATGGAAAAGTGATCGCAAAAGGCGCGGTATCCCAAGGCGACAGAACAGATGATGATATCCGAAACGGAAATAAAAAAGGAACGGAAACTTATTTGCTGCCATGGATCTGGGATGCAAAGACAGGAGAAAAAGTAAAATCGGAAGATGAAAAGCTGTATCACTGGAATACACAGGGCGGAACAACGGAATGGGAACTTCCGGACAGTTGGTCAGACTTAAAAGACGTCAAAGTATATAAACTGACAGACCTCGGAAAGACAGATGAAAAGACTGTAAATGTTGTGAACGGCAAGATCACATTAGAGGCAGAATCAGAAGTTCCGTATGTAGTATGCAAAGGTGAAAAAGAAAATATCAAAGTGACATGGAGTGAAGGAATGCATATCGTAGATGCAGGATTCAACAGTGGAAGCCTTGATATGTGGACAAAAGCAGGCGAAGGAACGGCTGAGATCGCAAAGAGCCAGCATAGCAATCCGATGATGAAACTGGACGGAAAAGTTTCTATGACACAGAAACTGACAGATCTGGAAGCCGGAAAACAGTATGCCGTTTTAGTAGGCGTAGACAACAGAAGCGATGCGAAAGTTTCTGCGGAGATTAAGACAGGCGATAAAGTATTGGGATCAAATTATACAACACGTTCGATCGCCAAAAACTATGTAAAAGCATACACGCATAATACAAACAGTTCTACAGTAAACGGAAGCAGTTACTTCCAGAATATGTACGTGTTCTTTACAGCGCCGAAATCGGGAGAAGTGACTCTTACAATCGCAAGGGAAGCAGGAGAGGGATCTTCATACTTTGATGATATCCGTATTGTGCAAAACGATTCTAAGAACATTACAACAAACGAGAAAGGCGAAGTTGTAAAATTTGAACAGGATTTTGAAAAGAGCGTACAGGGACTTTACCCGTTCGTAGTCGGCGGAATCGAAGGAGTAGAGGATAACAGAATCCACCTCTCTGAAAGACACGGTGAGTATACGCAGGCAGGCTGGGATGTGAAGAAGATGGATGATGTTCTTGACGGAGACTGGTCCGTGAAGATCAACGGACTGACACAGAGATCTACGCTGGCATACCAGACGATCCCGCAGAACTTCCGTTTCGAGCCTGGTGTGACATACAATGTAAGCTTTGATTATCAGGCGGGCAGCGACGGAATTTATGCGGTGGCAGTCGGCGTCGGCGAGTACAACGGAAATGTTCAGCTTAAAGAACTTCCGATGAGTATGGGAAAAGAGAAAGACGGACATTTTACAACTCAGATTACAGGTGACTCTACAGGACAGACGTGGTTTGGCATCTACTCTACAGAAAAGGCTCCGGATCTTCAAGGTGTGAGCCCGGATGCGGCACAGGCAAACTTTGGAGGATACAAAGAGCTTGTTCTTGACAACCTCGTGATCGAAAAAGTAACAGAAGAAGTTACAAAGGAAAAACTTGCTGCATTAGTTGCAGAAGCAGAAGGAAAGTATAAAGAAATTGATTACAGACCGGAAATCTGGAGCAGCTTCCAGGACGTACTTAAAGAAGCAAAAGCGGTTCTTGACAAAGAGGGAGCTTCACAGGATGAAATCGAGAAAGCGTATTATGAATTAAAAGCCGCTATGGTTACGATGGATAACTCGGCCGGAATCGATGCGACAGATGATTCCAAGGATCTTCCGAAAGAGCAGATGACTGCTACAGCAGGAAGCGAGCAGGCACAGACAGGCGTAGAAGGACCTGCAAGCAACGTCTTAGACGGTAATGCCGATACAATCTGGCATACTGTATGGGCGGGAACACCGATTGAAAATCACTGGTTAAATCTGACATTAAATAAACCGGCGACAGTAAGCGGATTAAGACTTCAGCAGAGAAGCGGAAGAAACGGTATTATTAGAGAAGCAGAAATCTGGGTGAAAAAAGCAGGCGCTGACGACTACGAAAAAGTAGCGGATGCAAGCTTCGGCGGAACCGGATGGCAGGCGGTTGTTTTTGAAGAAGTGAAAGATGTAACAGACGTAAAACTCGTACCGACTGCGACTACAGGAGATGCGGCAAATAAATTCTCGGCAGCGGCAGAGATCCGTGTGATGGGAAAATTCCAAGACGAAGAAGTTGAAGTAGATAAAGCTGAATTGACGGCATTAGTTGAAAAAGCGGCGGCTTTGAAGGAAAAAGATTATACATCTGAAACATGGAAGCCGTTTGCAGAGGCGTTAAAAGAAGCGCAGGCTGTTCTTGCAAAAGAAGATGCAAGTCGGGCGGAAGTTAACGCGGCGCAGGAGAAACTTCAGTCAGCAATGAATGGTTTGAAGAAACCGGGAACACCGGACAAGGTAAATAAAGCTGAATTGACGGCATTAGTTGAAAAAGCAGAGGCTTTGAAGGAAAAAGATTATACATCAGCAACATGGAAGCCGTTTGCAGAGGCGTTAAAAGAAGCGCAGGCTGTTCTTGCAGATAAAGATGCAAGTCAGGCGGAAGTTAACGCGGCGCAGGAGAAACTTCAGACAGCAATGAATGGTTTGAAGAAACCGGGAACAACGGACAATAAGAACCCGGGTGCACCGAATAAAGGTCAGGCTGTTCAGACAGGAGACGCGACATCCTTCTTTGGATGGGGAGCGGCAGGTATCTTCGGATTATTTGCAGCGGCAGCGGCATTTTTTGAGAGAAAAAGACGTCGTCAGTAATTGTGTCGATCGCAAGGCACGGTATAAAAGAAGGTTGCAAAAGCCTTTATAAATAGAAAAATCGCTCGGATCGTTTGAGGTTCGGGCGATTTTTCTTGCTTTTTTATACTTTCCATGTTATTCTGAACTATGTCGTGTTAAAGCACGAAAGAGAAAACTCAGGAGAGTCTCTTTATCGGCTGTGGCGAGGCCGGTGAAAGAGCGCCGAAGGTGTAAGCGGTATATTCTGTTTTTAAGGCAGACGCCGCGAGTCTCTCAGGCAAAAGGATGGAGGTATAAAGGAATGTTAGAGCAAATCGACCAAATCATTAAGGTGATCGACGGAGCGGTGTGGGGTCTGCCGTTGATCATTCTGATCCTGTTTACAGGATTTCTTCTCACAACCCGGCTGGGTCTTTTACAAATAAGACATCTCGGGAAAGCCCTAAAGTTTATGTTTCAAAATGAAGAGGACGGACATGGTGAAGTAACCAGTTTCGGAGCGCTTTGTACGGCGTTATCGGCAACGATCGGAACGGGAAACATCACAGGAGTCGCAACTGCATTGGCAGCAGGAGGTCCGGGAGCGCTGTTTTGGATGGTTATCGCGGCGTTTTTCGGAATGGCTACAAAATATGCCGAAGGTCTTCTGGCTATCAAATATCGCACGATCGACAAAGACGGACATGTTCTCGGAGGACCGTTTTACTATATTGAAAACGGAATGGGCAAGAACTGGAAATGGCTGGCTAAAATCTTTGCATTTTTCGGAGCCGGTGTCGGCCTTTTCGGTATCGGTACTTTTACGCAGGTAAACAGTATTTCGTCAGCGGTGAAAAACTTCTTTGATCCAAAATCATCAAACGTTGTTTTTTCTGCCTTTGGTCATGACTATACGATGGCTACGGTTGTGACCGGGTTGATCTTGACACTTTGTGTCGGCCTTGTCGTGATCGGCGGAATTAAAAGAATTGCGAAAGTATCGGAAATTGTCGTTCCGTTTATGGCAGTGCTTTATGTGGCGCTTGGAGCGATCATTATTATTACAAATATTACGGCTGTTCCGGCAGCGTTTGCGTCTATTATAAAATCAGCCTTTACAGGCAGCGCTTTGGCAGGCGGGGCAATGGGCACAATGGTCGTTGCGATGCAAAAAGGAATCGCCCGTGGTATTTTCTCGAATGAATCCGGTCTTGGAAGCGCGCCGATCGCAGCAGCGGCGGCAAAGACAAAAGAGCCGGTTCGTCAGGGACTTGTGTCTATGACAGGAACATTTATCGATACGATCGTGATTTGTACAATGACAGGACTTTCCATTGTGATAGCGGGTACATGGATGAACCCGGAACTGGAAGGCGTTGAAATTACGGTGGCGGCATTCCAAAAAGGCCTGCCGTTCCCTCCGGTCGTAGCTTCGTTCTCACTGATGCTCTGCCTTGTATTTTTTGCGTTTACTACAATACTTGGATGGAACTATTATGGCGAGAGATGTATCGAATATCTTTTTAACAGAAATAAATCCGTAGTAAAAGGATACCGCTGGCTGTATATTCTTGCAGTATTTATCGGACCGTATATGACGGTTGCGGCCGTTTGGAATATCGCGGATATTTTTAATGCGCTGATGGCGTTTCCGAACTTGATCGCGATTTTGGCGTTAAGCGGTGTTGTCGTAAGAGAGACGAAAGATTATTTCGCAAGACAAAAAAAGCAAAGCAAATAAACAGATAAGATTACATAATAAAGATTGTGAATACAAAAAGATCTGTACAGTATATAAGGCTGTCTGCAGTGGGAAAATGGCTTTTCCGCTACAGGCGGTCTTATTTTTGATGTCTTTTTATATTATGCTGAGCGATTGTTTTGTGAGTGATAAGATGATTTTTTATATTTGCCTGAAATCTGTCGGATTTAACAGGTTTGGGATTCGGATTGCGGGAAAGTGACAGATAATTTTATTTGTGAAGTTTATTTGTGTAAAAGGAAACGGAAATATTCCCTTAAAAACGACAATCTTTCATAAAAACAGGCTTGTTCTGAAAATACATTATCATGTGTTTTAGGGATTGCATTATACTATATTTTGTATTAAAATAGATTTTAGACAGCACGGGATATGACAGCCGTGCGATGCAAGACATGAGGAAAATGTTCCGTGAAATACGCAAAAGGCGGAGAAAGCGGAAAAGCATCTGAAAAAAAGATAGATGAGGAGAGGCGAAATATGAAGATTATCAAGAGAAACGGAGCCGAAGAAGTATTTGACATTAAGAAGATCGTAATTGCAGTGACAAAAGCGGATTCATCATCGGAAGGGAGAAGTCTGACCGATTCGCAGATAGAAGATATTGCGGAGTTTGTCGAGTTTAAGTGCAACAAACTGAACCGTGCGGTTTCGGTTGAAGAGATACAAGATCTTGTGGAAGACCAGATCATGGCGACAGGAGCATTTGAACTGGCAAAACGGTATGTGAGATATCGTTATAAGAGATCGCTTGTGCGTAAGGCGAATACGACGGACAACAGGATTCTTTCGCTTATCGAGTGCAATAACGAAGATGTCAAACAGGAAAATTCCAATAAAAATCCGGCGGTCAACAGTGTACAGCGAGATTATATGGCAGGAGAGGTCAGCCGTGACCTGACGCAGAGAATGCTTTTGCCGGAAGATATTGTCGAAGCGGATAAAGAGGGCATCATCCATTTTCATGATTCGGATTATTATGCGCAGCATATGCATAACTGTGATCTTGTCAATCTGGAAGATATGCTCCAGAACGGAACGGTCATCAGCGGAACAATGATAGAGAAACCGCACAGCTTTTCAACGGCATGTAATATTGCGACACAGATTATCGCACAGGTGGCGAGCAACCAGTATGGCGGACAGAGTATTTCGCTTGCGCATCTCGCGCCGTTTGTTCAGGTATCAAGAGATAAGATCCGTGCGGAAGTCCTTCAGGAAATGGAAATGGTAGGGATCGATTATCCGAAGCAGGTGCTCAATGATATTGTGGAAGGCCGCTTAAAAAAAGAGATCATAAAAGGCGTTCAGACGATCGAGTATCAGGTGATCACGCTTATGACGACGAATGGTCAGGCTCCGTTCCTTACAGTATTTATGTATTTGAACGAAGCGAAAGATGAGCGGGAGAAAAAAGATCTTGCGATGATCATCGAAGAGACGTTAAAGCAGCGTTATAAAGGCGTGAAAAACGAAGCGGGCGTATGGGTGACGCCGGCGTTCCCGAAGCTGATCTATGTGCTTGAAGAAGATAATATCGACGAAGGTTCTCCGTATTTCTATCTGACGGAGCTTGCAGCAAAATGTACGTCAAAACGTCTTGTTCCGGATTATATTTCCGAGAAAAAGATGAAAGAGCTCAAAGAAGGAAACTGCTTCCCGGTTATGGGATGCCGAAGCGCTCTTAGCCCGTGGAAAGACGAAAACGGAAATTATAAGTTTTACGGACGCTTTAATCAGGGCGTTGTGACGATCAACCTTGTGGATGTAGCGTTGTCCTCAGGCGGAGATGAGGAAAAATTCTGGAAAGTGTTTGACGAGAGACTGGATCTTTGTTACCGGGCTCTTATGTGCAGACATAACCGTCTGAAAGGAACTCTTTCGGATGCGGCTCCGATCCTTTGGCAGTTTGGCGCGCTGGCACGTCTGAAAAAAGGGGAGAAGATCGATGATCTGCTTTATGGCGGATATTCTACGATCTCTCTTGGATATGCCGGACTTTACGAATGTGTGAAATATATGACGGGAAAATCGCACACAGATCCGTCGGCTACACAATTTGCACTTGACGTAATGAAATACATGAATAAAGCGTGCGACAGATGGAAAGAGGAGACAAATATCGGTTTCAGTATTTACGGTTCTCCGATTGAGAGTACGACATACAAATTTGCAAAATGCCTTCAGAAACGATTCGGTATTATTCCGGGTGTGACGGATAAGAGTTATATCACGAACAGTTATCACGTTAATGTATGTGAGCCGATCGATGCGTTTGACAAACTGAAATTTGAATCCCAGTTTCAGGCGCTTTCTACAGGCGGTGCGATCAGTTATGTAGAAGTGCCGAATATGCAGGACAACATTCCGGCGGTTCTTCAGGTAATCCGTTTTATTTATGATAATATCATGTATGCGGAACTGAATACGAAGAGTGATTATTGTCAGGAATGTGGATTCGACGGAGAGATTCAGATCGTGACGTCTGAAGATGGAAAGCTTGAGTGGGAATGTCCGCACTGCGGAAACCGCAATCAGGATACTCTTAATGTAGCAAGACGTACATGCGGTTACATCGGAACACAGTTCTGGAATCAGGGAAGAACACAGGAGATCAAAGAAAGAGTGCTTCACCTGTAAAATGTCGGGTGACAAACGGCACTTCCGGTGATTCGTTGCATATATAGATCAAACGGATAAGAGAGTATAGAGGAAAGGTGTGAGTTTGGGTGTATTACGGCGAAATAAAAAAGTGTGATATTGCAAACGGTGAGGGCGTAAGAGTTTCCTTGTTTGTTTCCGGGTGTACGCATCATTGTCCGGGATGTTTCAATGCAGATACTTGGAATTTTAAATACGGAAGCGAATATACAGATCAGACGGAAAAAGAGATTTTGGAAGCGCTCTCGCCAAGTTATATTAATGGATTGACATTACTTGGCGGCGAACCGTTTGAGCCGGAAAATCAAAAAACGCTTGTCGGACTTCTCCGAAAAGTAAGAGAGAGCTATCCTGAAAAAAATATATGGTGTTATACAGGGTATTTGTATGATGAGCAGCTTTTAAATGACAGCCGTGCAAGATGTGAATACACAGATGAAATGCTCTCTATGATAGATGTGCTTGTGGACGGAGAGTTTGTAGAGGCTTTAAAAGATATCCGTCTTGTGTTCAGAGGTTCATCGAATCAAAGAGTCATCGATGTGAAAAAAAGTCTTGGTCAGAATGAGATTGTCATGTGGCAGCCAAAGGTAGAGCGGGGCGTGTAGATGAAAAGAATGATTTAAGACCAAAAGAGAATCACGGATATCAGACAAAATATAAAGGTCGGGAAGGTTATTTCGGTATACCGGCAGTTAAAAAAACATAAGGATAAATTAACGGCGCCTTAATTGTATAAGTGAAGAAGAGATGTTATATTTGATTTAGACATGTATTTGAGCTTAGACAAGAGAGGTGCCTATTATTATGCGAATCAATGAAATTATAAAAGAACGCCGTCTGGCAAAAGGATTTACACAAGAGCAGATTGCGAATTATCTTGGGGTGACGACTCCGGCTGTCAATAAATGGGAGAAAGGAGTTTCCCAAACAAAAGGATATTAAGGAATAACCTGTGTTTACCTGCTTGCAGAATATTAGTATATAAGAGAATGACACTTGAAATATAGTGTCTTTTTCTATATCTAATAAATGTTCATTAGATAAGTGAAAAAGAATGACTGTTCATTTTTAGAGTGATATAATTTATGTTAAGGAAACGATAAACTTTATGAGTTTGAGGAGATGTTATCATTGAAGAATAAGATAAGAATTAAGCCTATATTAATTTTTGTTATTATATTTACAGCATTTGCCGGAGGTGTTTTCTACGCATTTGTAGCTAATCGTCCTAATCCGCTAAATGTAACACAGGTCGAAAATGCACTTACAAAACAAGGAATACAAACTTTTAATATTACAGATAATGCACAAAATAATTTTCCAGCTATGGGATTAGAAAATTGTATTGTTGCTGAACAAGATGATTTGCGTTTTGAATTTTATCAATTTGATAATGTAAAAAGTGCAAGAAAAGTTTATACACAAGCATTCAATAAAATATATGGGAACAGAACAACTAATAGGGTAGAGTTTAATGAAAGAAAGCTAAATTATCGTATATATATTTTAGATATAGAAACAAATTATTACGTTGCTATGTATAATGAAAATACAGCGGTATATGCTTATTGTGATTCTGAAAATTCAAGTATAATTAAAGAAGTACTTAATTCTTTAGGATATCCTAATATAGCTGATACTGGTTGGAATCAAGAAACATCATTTGATAATATTATAAGAGTTCTTGTTTATGTATTGTGTATTCCGATTATGTTTATTACAAGAATATGGATATATCCGGTTGTTTATAAATCAGCAGGAGTATCGAGAAGAAAGGCGTTGGAATTAGGTGATTCTCGTAAAGAGATTATCCCAAAACTTATTGAACTTTCAAAAAATCCTAAACAGACAAAGTTATTTGCCATGATTCATAATTATATTTCATTACCGGCTTATATAGCTGTTGTTTTAGCGATAATAAGTTGTTTTACTGATAGAGTTGAAAATATTCTTGATGGATTTGGTCTTGCAATTCCGCTAGTTATGGTTGTTTGTGCTTTGATTTTTATAACTATTGATAAACGAATGAGTAAGTAAGGATTGTTGATAAATGTAGAAGTTGTCGAGGAAGTGATATTGTGATTATAGGAAACATACCAAAATCTTTAGCTGAATTATATAAGTCGTTACTCTCAGAGTTGAAACCTAATTGGAAAGTTGAAATAATTATTGAAGATTACAATTTATATAAACTTGATTTTGTAAATGAAATTCCTTGTTCTCTTAAATTAGATGTGATCGAAGAAGATATAAGTGAATTGCATGATGAGATTATAAATATGGAAATTAGTGTATATTTGTATGAAGATTTGCTGTATAAGAATCCACTAAATATGAGTGAGGAAGAAAAAAGAGAATATAGAGAATTGAAAAATCGTGAAAAGGAATACAATAAATATGCTCCGTTAGAAGCAATTTCTAGTTATTGGTTGCAACAGAAATCTTGATTATCGGTATTAGATAATACGAAAAGTATATAAATCGGAAATTTTGAGGAGTGGTATATATGAAAACGAAGATTTTTTTTGATGATTTAAGCACTAAAAATAATGTATTGTTACTTAAACCCAAAGATGAATTAGTAAAAGATTTTTCTGAAAAATACAGTAATTTCCAAGATAAATTCTTCTACGAACAGTTTATATATTCTGGTGGTATTGTTATTGATAATTGGATAAGAATATATGGTTGTGGCGAACTGAATGTAATTGAAAAGAATAAACTATATAACACAAATAAAACTATGGATATTCTAATTGCAGAAGATATTTTAGGCGGATTGTTCGGTTTGAAAGATGATTTTGTTTACTATTTTGCTCCCGATACAAATGAATGGGAATGTTTAGAAATATATTATACACAATTTGTAAATTGGTTAATCAACAATCCTAATGGTGTAAATAAATTCTATGAATGTTTCAGATGGGTTAATTGGAAAGAGGATTGTTCTAAAATTCAATTAAATGATGGATATTCCTTTTATCCTTTACTTCAAGTAAATACTGATATTAATCATAGAAGTAGAAAAGTTGTATCTATTGATGAGTTAATTCGTTTAAATCTTGGTATATAGCAACTCCTAGTTTGTAGATACCAAAATATCATATTCTGACGGAGTGATCCAGACACGGCGGTGGGAAAATCTTTTAGATTTTTCCGCCGTTTTTAGTGGCTGGTTCACTTCGTCAGTTGAGCGAGCTTGCGAGCGAACAGTAAGCCCCCGTTATCTAACAGGGGGGTACTATTACAAAAGACAAGAGCAAAAACAAATACAAAACTGCTGATATGCAACGATTTATAAGGTTATAAGAACTTATTTCACTTCACACCCTATTCTTTCTACCCGACAGGTCTAAAACAGCATATCAATAGAAAATAAATATAAGATACAAGGTGTATGCTCCTATGAGTATATGCCTTTTTTGATTGGAGGAATAAGCATGAATGATATAAAATTTATTGAAGCATTAAAGCAAAAGAGAAATGCCTGTGATTATTCGCAATCACGACTGGCACAGGAACTACAAATCAGCAGGCAGAACCTAAATGAAATTGAAAACGGAAAAACAAAAGCCAGTAAAGAAATGAAACATATACTTCTACATTATCTTGATTATTGTAATTGTACACAGCCTTTCATTTTAACGATTGACTATCTGCGTGTTCGTTTTCCTACCACAGACGCATTGGAAATTATAAAAAATGTACTGGCAATGAAAAGCGAATATTTTATACATGAAGATTACGGAATGTTTGGTTATGAAGAACAGTATATCTATGGGGATATTAGTGTAAATGCTTCTAAAGATAGTTCTATGGGTGTTTTATTGGAATTAAGAGGTATGGGGTGTCGGAACTTGGAATATGTTTTACAGGCAAGAGGGATAGACTGGTATTCCTTTTTAAGCTGTTGTATAGATTGTCGAGGTGTTTTTAAACGCATAGATTTAGCGGTCAATGATATGGGCGGATTGCTGGATATAGAAATTCTAAGGGAACGCTATTATGCCAACAAGGTATGGAAACGTTCAAGAACCCATGAAGCAGTAGACAGCGGAAAATTATCGGGTACACATGGAGATACTGCAAAAACTTTTTATATCGGTTCAAAGAATAGTTCTATTTATTTTTGCTTGTATGAAAAAGAAAAGGAACAAAAAAGCAAAGGCATAAAAACAGACATTAAGAACCGCTTTGAAATTCGTTTGAAAAACGAAAAAGCAGGACAAACGATAGAACAACTTGTTTTTTCAAGAAATCCCGAACAGACCATAGCAAGCCTTATCCTCACATAGATAGATTTTCCCGATTATATTTTATGGGATATATTTTTGGATAATGTAACGACCTCACTTCCGTTTATTATGACGCCTGTTGCTGTCAATATGGATAAAACAAAACGCTGGTTAGAAAGACAGGTCATGCCCTCTTTATTGATGATAAAAGAGATTGAAAAGAAAACAGGAGCAAATTATCTGGAAGAAATCGACAGACATACAAGACTAACAGAAAAGCAGGAATTAAAAATTAAACAAATGACAACAGACATAGCAGATATGATTGAGAATGATACCGCTGTTCCACAAGGGAGTGACGGTATTTTTTAATTTCTTCAAAAAATCTGCAACAAAACAGTTACTTGCGTACAGATATGGTGCGAGAAAAGGAAATTTAACTTTTTTTTCAAAACAACTCATTAAATCGAGTATTGCTGTCCCTATATGGAGTGAAAGAAGAAAAGTTTTGAAAAATGTCGGAAGACCGAGTTGAGTGGACAATGTTATGTGAAAAGAAGAAAATCTTTTTATTTTCAACTTAACATTTGGCATTTGTCGTTCCCTATATGGAGCAAAGAAAATCTTTCATTCCATAGTTGGCAGAAACGGTATTGTATAGGTAGTTAGGGTGTGAAAAGAAATTTTTTCATCATCAACTTAGCAGAATGACACTTTCTTTCCCTATATGGTGCAGGAAAAGAGAGTTTAACTATTTTCATTTTAACTTAGCAACTGGACGTTTGCTGTACAGATATGTAGTGAAAAGAGAAAAAGTTTTGAAGATTGGTTACGCTTCTGCTCTTTTCCAACGCGGTATATAGGAAAGACGATTTTCTTCTTTCGTGTTCTTTGACAACTGAATAAAGCAATTCAATACCTTAGACAGACGGCGAGCCGTTGAAACAGATACGCCATGACCTTTCCCCAGCAAAAGTGAGCGATAACCTATCTGTGTTCTTGTAAAAGACTTGTTCTCTTTTATCGCCATGACCTGTTCTGTCTGATAATGATACTCCCGTACAGCCTCAGCTTGAGCGTTAAGAGCGTCGCACGCAATGGGTACGGCTACATTGGATAATGCAGAGGTGGAAGTCCTGTGGGCTATGACAAAAGCCGTTGAATTGCTTAGAAACTATTTTTACAGAAAGGGGGTATGTGTTATTGATAATGCTGTAAAAACAATTCAAAAGAAAAATAACAAGTGTGGCATTGGAAATAGAGGAAAGACAAAGATTGTTGTAAAAGAGCATTTTTCCGAAAAAGGAAAGACAATGGAAGAACTTCTGACTGATGTTATGCTTGAGAAAGCAAAGCAGACAATCGCATAAATTCGGTGCAGTTGTAAGAAATAGATTGAATGTGAAAAATAACCCATGTTATACTTTACTTACAAGCAGGTATTGTAAATATGGTTAGTTATAAAGCAGGATAACTGACATGAAACAACAGATTTACAATACTGCATTTTATCTTAGGTTGAGCCGAGATGATGAATTACAGGGCGAAAGTTCCAGCATTACTACACAAAGAAGTATGTTGCGTCCATATGTAAAAGAACCTCATCTCAGTATTGAGGAAACAAAATGGATTATTGAAAACATCTTTTTTCTTACGAGGAGGTGTGCTGCAATGAAAAACAGATGGAAACGAGTAGTGGGAATTGCGACTCCACTTGCTATCATTATTGTTGGGATAAGTTATAACAGTTATATCAGAGTGCATACTTTTACACTTTCAGGTAACGAAACAGTAAAGAGTGAGCAAATACAACCTGTTAATGGAAGAGTAAAAGTAAATGGTACTGTTGATACAGAAGTCAGATTTACAGATGTCGAAATTGGGAAAACTTATGAAATCGATTATATTACATCTGGGGTATCAGAAACACTTCAACTAGAACGAGGAAAATGGTACGAGGTAGAAGGTGCCGGGGAGCTTATAGTGAGACCAGTCAATATTCGTATAGAATAACAATTTTCATCAACACGAAGATGAAAATTTGCAGAAAGAGAGTAGCTATCATGAGAAAAAAATTTCAAAGTAATGTTGGTGGTATTTTTTCTAGTTTTATGTACGTTGGGAACAACAGCTTGTTCTTCCAAAGAATCAGAAGATTTAGGGGTGATCGGCAAGGGCAAACGAATCTTTGAGGAAACAATTTCCCCGAATAAGGATTATGTTGAAAATGAAAAAGATGTTGTCTATCATACAGTAGAAATCTATCAAAATAGTGATAATGTGATTATAGTGACTTCAAAATCCACTTCAGCATTTTTCAAACCATTGCAATATGAAGTGGAATCTGACACAAGTATCACAAAATCAGATATTGATGTAGAGTGGACAACTTCAATGGGAAACCCGGATCCAACAAAGGAAGATCAATTACATATAGCTTGCGTATCTGTTTCGCAAAACGGAAAGCTATTAGATAAGAGAAAAATAAATTTTGCGAACGGAGCTTTTGAAATCATTGAGGATGTAATAGAGAGCAAATAGTCAGATAATGTTTTCTAATAAACACAACAAATACAGATCTGATTCGTCCTCTAAAAAATATTTATGGACAATAGAGAATATAGAGCATTAATGTGTTGCAAAGATTGAAAAAATTCTAATAATTCAGTATATGTAATCGAAAAATTAGATTCGGAATTAAAACTTGAATGGGTTATTTTGGCGGTTATGCACATGGACATGGCTGTATTTTCGCGTGAGGGCAGAGGACCCGTTACGGCAGGATAAAATGAAATACATTCCTATTTTGTTATAGCTGTATTTCTGTTTGGGTGGGCTATGGTAGCAAGTGCTATTCAGCAAGATGATTTATTTTCGCCACTTACTTTTAGCATCTTTTTTACGATTTCTTTTCATTGGATCAGTGGATATGATGATGTGGAAACTCGAAGTGAACGGAGATGAAATTACATGGCATTCTACTTTGGGGAGAAAAAAGGTTTTTCACTTTGAAGATATTACGCAATGTGAGAGAAAGAAAGGTTCTATACGTGTCTATGTCAAAGGACAAAAATTATTTACCATTGACAGTAATATCGACAAAGAAGAATTTGAGCATGGAGTTTTCAAAACAAAATGTATCATGAAAGCCAAAGACACTAAAAGGAGTATTACTATTATGCAAAATGAAATTTCAAATCAAAGTACAGAATATATAATTCGACCATATCTTTATATGCCTGTTGCTGTGAGTATAGCAACAATCTTTATGGCTGGATTAGCACTATACTCCATATTCCATGATGAATATTGGATTTGTACAGCTCTGTTTTCTGTTATGGTTATTATTCTGTTTGTACAAACATTAAGACTATGTATTAGTAAAACTGTGCTTAGGGAATGTGATGTCATTCAATATGCGTTCTTGAAGAAAAGAATACAAATTAAGTATAAAGACATTTCTTCTATCAAAATAATTGAAACGCCTAAAGCGACTGATAAAAGCGAAACAATAGTTATAGAAACAAATGTATCAAATAGGGAAATTAAAATTCTAAATTATAATAAAGGGTATGAAAAAGGAAAGAAACTTTTATATGTGTATTATAAAAAAGCTCAGGATAATCACTGATTTTTTAGGTTAATGAAGTATAATGTAAGCAATAAATTCCAGTTTATAGAACAGTGAAAAGTAAAGGTGAGAATTTTATCTTAGTTTTTGAGTAATTGTGATATTAAATAAAAGGAGAGGCGTAGATGAAAAGAAAATATAGATGGGCTTATTTGGGGGTTGCAGGTTGCATTATCATAGTAAATGTATTGTTTATATTCATTAAAGCAAAGTCAAAGAATTCATTGTATGAAAAATATGAATGGGCAGAAGAATTTTATGGAGAAAAATTATACTTAGAAATTGACCACAAAAGTACAAGCGAAGAAGAATTAATAGGAAAACAAATAGCAAAACAAATAGAAATAGTTTTGTCATATATGGGAAATTCAGAAGATACTAAAGAAGTAGGAGAATTAAAATATTTTTACTGGTTTAATCAGGGAAGTGAGAAACCAGTATCACAAAAAAGCAAAGTAACTCATCTTACGACTATAATAACAAAAAACACAGGACATGTATGGTTATCTTATACGGTGACTCGTTATGGCAGAGAGGGAGAAATAATCAATCATACAGGAGATGGTCCAGTTTTACTTTATATAGAAAAAATTAATAATGAGTGGGTAGTAGTAGATAAAGATGAGCCAGCTTAAAGATTACAGAAAACAATCTAAAATAACAGAAATAAATGAGTTTGAAATTTATGTAAAGAATGGAGCTGATGATGTTTTTGGGGACAATTATTTGGGTGATTTTGTGTGGGAGTGTATTTCTTATGGGAGGGATTCTATTTACCTTTGCGGTATTTAAGCTTATACATTCAACTTTATATATAGGAGAAGTATATGATATAGAAGTTGTAGGTAGAGCGAAAGTAGCTGAGGTGGTATTTCATCTCATAACAGAGCATGAGGGAAAAAAGATAAAAGTCGAGCCACTAAATAGATTGGCAATATTTCCATTTTTTGAAAAGACACAGTTGAAAAGATTTAAAAGGAAATATATGGGGAAACAGATGAAAATATACATTAGTACAGATGGGGCTTCCTATTTGAAACGATTTTTACCACGTTATTTTTTTATGAGTATATTTTTGATGGCGCTGGGTATATTTGTTTTTTTAGTTCCTTATATAAGCAGTTAATCTTAGAATTGATTGCAAGACTTAAATATTAGTCCAGACAATAATCGTTTTTTATATGGATGTGTACATGATAAAGATAAAGTATATTTTGTTCAGAGATAACTTTTTTATTTTAAGGAAGGAATTAAGATGGAAGGAAAAGAATTATTGCATACATTAGCTGTAGCAGAGAGATTGAAAGATACGACCAGACATTGTTATACATCGAAAGGACGTCAGGAAAGTGTTGCTGAACATAGTTGGATGATGACTCTCATGGCATTTTTTATGAAAAATGAATTTCCAGATGCCGATATAAATAAAATTATCCAAATGTGTATTATACATGATCTAGGGGAATGTTTTACGGGTGATATTCCTACATTTAGAAAAACAAAAGAACATGAAGATACAGAAGAACATCTGCTGAATGCCTGGATAGATACATTGCCGGAAGCAACTAAAAAGGAAATGAAAGACTTGTATAAGGAAATGGCAGAAAAGCAGACAATAGAAGCCAAAATCTATAAAGCAATTGATAGCCTGGAGGCGTTGATCCAACATAATTTTTCTGATATTTCGACATGGTCTGAAAATGAGTTTGAATTAAATTTAACCTATGCGGATGACAGAGTGGGATTTTCCAAATACTTGTCTGATTTGAGGGAACAAATTAGAAAAGATACTATGAAGAAGATTTCCAAGTGCTGATATTTTAAATTAGAATCTGATGAGGTAAAAATAAATGAAGAAAAAATAAAAATCATAGTTGTGTTGGTAATTGGATTTGTGGTCGCAATAATATTGATGAGTGTCGCAATTTATTTTGGGGACATTAATGTATATAGCACAAGTGTAGATACATTGCCTGTTAAAATATTTGGAATACCTATTTATGAACTGACAAAATCAGGAACGAAGTACATTGGCAAAACAATAGAAATTTATATGGGAGTAGTGTGTGGTATTTGTATGTTTTTTAGCGCTATTGCTGAAGAACTTATCAGTAGAGTAAAGCATAAATAGATTCCAGTAATATGGAGAGATGAATTTAAATTTGTGAAATCGAGGATATGATATGGGCGGACGAATGATAGGATTTATAGTATGGGCAATCGTTGGTTGTATTCTGATTGGCATAGGAGTATGTGCTTATTTTTCAAAAAAGGCGGTTGCTTTTTGGGCGAACATGAAGGCTTTTCCAGTGAGAGATATAAAGGGATATAATCATGCACTGGGTAAATTGTTTATTTTCTATGGAATGCTTTTTGTTGTGTTAGGAATACCTTTATTAAGTGCTCAAAATACTCCATATATTTTGCTGTCAGTATTTGGTGTAATGATTGAAACGATAGTATTTATGGTAATTTATAGCTTGTTTATCGAGAAGAAATATAAAAAACAGTAGGACAAGGAAGTGATATGCCATGAAAAAATTTTTGAAAATATTGTTTATTCTTATTGGAATCGTTTTTCTGATTTTTGTAGTTCTGATAGGTATTGGATTATTTGTTGATTTTGAATATGATGACCACATTGAAAATGGTCGTTATACTTATATTCCAGAGGAGGAAAATAAAGATAATGAGTATGTAGCATTTACGATGAGTGATTATGATAAAAATGATTCAGAGCTTACCTATTACGACTCTATCGAAAAAGCTATTTTACATTCTCCTCTCAAAGCAGAAAATGAGGAACTTTCTGTTCCGGATGATTTTCTTAATCATGTGGATGAAACTTTTCATATATGGAATGGTGAGCAGTATGATACGATTTTTTATCGGGCAGGAACAAACGATGATCCGGTGCAGGGATTCGTATTCGCACGCTTAAAAAAGCAACTACAAAATGGAAATACACGCTATGCGTTTATCACTTCCACACAAGCTACTGCGAAGCCGGACAGTAGATATAGCTCAGATTTTCATAAGTTTCTTCATTCTATTTTAACATTGAGTGATTTTCAACAAGACTTAAATCCAAACTATCCGGATACTCGTTTTGTGTTTGGATATGCGCATGAAAAAGAAATCTATACATTAGAAATCGAAGGACAAAAGCCGGACGGTGTCATTGAAATTGATGAATATGGCAGAGTGACCTATATGTGGTATTACAATGATCTAAAAAGCGATAAGAGAGGCGACTGCCTGAGTTATTCCATAGATGTACCTGAGTAAAATGCCGGTTTACCGGTATTGGTAAGAAAAAGGAAAGGATATCCAGTATGAAAAAAGGGCAAAAACAGATTTTATATATTTTCACATTTTTGATTTTAGGGTGCGTGATCGGCTATTTTGTGGCAGTTACGCAGATGAAACAAGTCAGTGATCCCGGATATATTGCATTTTGGGCAAGTCAAGACATGCCGGTTCCGGAACCGATCGGATTTCCTCGGAGCATCATTTCGTTTGGAATGCTTTTTTCCGGGATACCTGCGGGACTGATATTTTTCTCCCATATCGCTAAAAAGTGGCTGACTTCAGCTGCTCCTAAAATTATTATTGGGTTTCTTACCTGGCCTATTTATACACTTGCCGGGGCAGTCGGGGCAATTCCACTCGTTGTTTATTTGATTTATCGGTTATGGAAAGGGCGGATATTATGTCAAAAATGCAAATTGCATGGTTAGGATTTCTAGTGGTTGGAGGGGGAGGAGTACTTTTCATTTTCTTTGGAGTGATGATAACTATCGTAACAAAGAAACAAATGAAGCAGTGTACGAAAAAGATAGAAGGCGCTGTTGTGCAATATCAGTTTCCGGGTGGCGGAAGTATGAATCCGATTGTGGAATATGTTGTGGATGGAAATCGTTACACAGCAAAGAAAAAATTTCGTGGGATATTGACAAAGCGGATATCTGGACTATCCGTACATGTAGCATCAGGCGTCTATGAAGATGAAAAAGGCTGGCTGCATATAAAAACGGGAGCGATTGCAAACTTGCGTGAATTAGCAGAACAGCTGTGGCCTATTGGCAGCAAGATGTCCGTTTACTATAATCCCAACAATCCTAAAAGATGTTATGTTGACAGACCTGTTCTGGGAAGCACGATATCTGCTGTATTTATTGTAACGGGTCTGATCATACTAGTTTTAAGTGTGTTACTATTTGTGCTGATCCAATTATAAATTTGAAGTTTTGGAGGTAAGCCATGAAATATATAGGCACAATTCTAGCCGCATATATTATCTTATTTGTTTTAGATATAATGCAAAAAAGAAATCATAAAACAACAAAATCTTTAAATAATTTCTCTATTCGAACAGTATCAGATGTATCATTTATATGTGCAATAGGTGCTTTGTTTGTACTTGTTGTCTTTATTTGGGGCTTTTGGAGTGAACCTGAAAATTTTTGTTCTAAAAGATATTTGATGATCATTATCCCATTTTCTATTATTTGGTTTGGAGTTACTTTTTGTGGTATGATTGCTCCATTAAAAGGAGTGTGGGAGATAAAAGTTGAAGAAGATAATATCACGGTTAGTAAAATGTTTATTTTTAGAAGACATTGGAAAATATCAAACATATCATATTGTAAAATGAAACGCGGTGGTTTGAATGTGTATGTTAATGAGAGAAAGAAAAAAGCATTTTTTGTTGATGGTATGACAGACCACTTTGATAACTTCATAAAACGAATGGAAAAAGAGGGAAAACCGATTATCTAAGCGATGCAAAGCAATAATCAGTAATCAGTAATCTGCCACAATTGAATATGACCGTTAAGGTCAGATGAAGAAACCGATGTATTGAGTGTAAAACGATCATGCGTCGGTTTTTCTTTTTGCAAAATAGTCCGGTGGACTGTTTTGTAAA
>ENA-ORUW01000047-ORUW01000047.1-human-gut-metagenome-genome-assembly--contig:-NODE-47-length-146365-cov-7.375511_pt1 | contig 146365 bp, 137 predicted proteins | sample MGYA00242088_ERZ509227 | MGnify/ENA primary metagenome ERZ509227 (study PRJEB26280, sample SAMEA2338816) | human gut metagenome | biome: human gut; feature: human-associated habitat; material: faeces... | reverse complement strand
TGGAGCTTGCCCATGTGGACAGCGAGATTGAAAAGCTGGTGGACAGTCTGACGGGCGCAAACAATGTCCTGCTCTCCTATGTGAATGTGAAGATAGAGGAACTGGACGGGCGCAAGCAGGAACTTGTGAATCAGATAGCAGAGTTGACGGTGGAAGTCACCAGCCCGGAACAGGTCAGCCAGATTTCCGGCTACCTCGACACATGGGAGAATGTATCCTTTGACGACAAACGGCGGGTGGTGGATTTGATGATTATCACCGTAGCCGCTACAAGCGACAGCTTGAACATCACATGGAAAATCTGACGGGCGGCAGGCACCCCCCGTCAGACCGTTACCCTGTGTAGTCCCTTGTAAACTGTACTTTGAAGCATTGGAAAAATGGTTGTCGGCGCGAAACGCCTCCTGCCGCAAAGCGGCATCGCCATTTTTCACAGAGGAAGGTTTTATGCGCATGGTGCAATAGCCAATCATAATGGCCTTTTAGGCTATATGCGGGGAGGAATTTTTGAATGAACCGGCTCGATTTTTACACCTCAATCACACCCAGCACCCGCCAATTGGAGATTCAGTCGCTTGGGTTTTACGCGTTTCTCCATTTCGGAATGAATACCTTTTTGGATAAGGAATGGAGTGACGGCAAGGCAAGCCCATCCCTTTTTTGCCCGACGCAGTTGGATACGGATCAATGGGTGCGTGCGCTGCGCAACGCAGGCATGCGCGGTGCGATTTTGACCGCCAAGCACCACGATGGCTTTTGCCTTTGGCCGAGCAAGCTTACAAATTACACCGTGGCTTTAAGCCCTTACAGGAATGGAAAGGGCGATATTGTGGGGGAGCTTTCTCGCTCCTGTGCAAAATATGGGCTGAAATTCGGCATTTACCTCTCCCCATGGGATCGGCACGATGAGCGTTATGGAACGCCTGCATATGATGAGTTTTACGTGGGGCAGCTTACGGAACTTTTAACACAGTATGGTGAGATCTTCACTGTATGGCTCGACGGCGCATGCGGTACCTATCTCGATGGAAAGCCGAAGCAGGCATATGATTTTGACCGCTATTATGAAACCATTCGACGCTTACAACCGGGTTGTATCATATCCAACTGCGGGCCGGATGTGCGCTGGATTGGAAACGAAAGCGGAATTACCCGGCGCTCTGAGTGGAATGTGGTGCCGCGTTTTGCATACGATATTCAGACGATCGAAAATAATTCTCAGCAGGCGGATGATCCTGCCTTCCGCAAAAAAGGGGCTGATATCGCCTATAGCGATCTTGGAAGCCGCAGGGCGCTGGAAGGGCACGATGAGCTGATCTGGTACCCCGCCGAGGCAGACGTTTCCATCCGGCCAGGCTGGTTTTTTCATCAAAAAGAGAATGGGAGAGTGCGCTCCATTGATAATCTGCTGCATCTTTATTATTCCACGGTGGGTGGGAATACGCTGCTGCTTTTAAACATCCCACCGGATCAGCGTGGGCTCATCCATGAAAAAGATGCCGCTCGTCTCGCGGAGCTCGGCAGAAGGCTCCGCTCCGCCTTTTCTCATCAAGTGCTTTTCGAGCGCATCACTGCGCCGGAGGGGAAAGAGGGATTTTTCATCAAAAACTGCCTGCGGCCAGACGAAAGCTGCTATTCGCCTCTTGTGCAGGCAGAGCGCTACACTGTGCTGCTTGATTTTAAGCGGGAATCTTTGATTGATAAAATTGTCCTTCAGGAGGATACGCGCTATTCCCAGCGCGTGGAGGCCTTTACAATCGAGGTTTTGTCTGGTAGCCGGTGGAAGCAGATTTACAGCGGTACAGTGATTGGATTTTCTAAAATCGCACGGTTCCGGCCCATCTTAACGCAAAAGCTGAAAATCACCATCACGGCCTGCCGGAAGGAACCCTATTTGCGCACGATTCAAGTGTTTGAAAGCGACGGCACCGAGGTGAAAACGCCCAAAACGCTTTGGCTGCGCAAAAAGGCGGAAGAGCTCAACTATCGGTTGTTTATCTATGCGGAAAATCATAAGGCAACTTCCAAAAGCACACAATAACACAATGAATCCTCTGTGATGGGTTCTTTTCTACTTTCTTCGCATGAAAAAATAATAAAGATCAGAAAAGCGCCGTTCTTCTGCTTCGCAATCCGACACAAATTTTGCAAAGGCCTGTCTATAATGTCAGGAGAGCCTTTCCCGCCCGCGGGTGGACAGGCCCAGCTTTTGCAAAGCGTGGTGTGTCAATGATGAAAAACAGAGGACAGGCGCTTCCTTTTGCTCGCGCATTCCCTCGGGAAATTCCCGCCGCGGCCCGCTTTTTGCTTCGGCAGGCGTTTACGTTGGTTTCCGGATTTGCGCTCGCTCAGGCGGCCGTTTTTGGCTCTTTTTCCCCGCTAGGGGTCGCGCTGGTGGCCGGCGTCCCCAAAGACGGCATTTTAGCAGCCTCGCTGGGGGCGAGCCTCGGTTATTTATTTTCCGGCGCGGATGGAGCGACGCCACTTCGGTATATAGCGAGCGTGGTTGCGGCGTCTGTAATCAGTTTCGCCCTCCGGCAAGTGAAAAAAGAAACGCTGTCTCAGGCACTCTCCTGCGTGACCGCGGCTTCTTGCTGCTTGGTTACAGGGCTTGCGCTCGGTATGTCAGAGGGATTAACGGCCGCGTTGGCGGCCCTCTATGGCGCAGAGTCTCTGTTAGCTGGCGGCGCCGCCTATTTTTTCTACCGCTCTTTTTCTCTCCTCAGCCAGTTCGGCTCCCTGCGCGTGCTTGCTCCCCAGGAAACCGCTTGCATCGTATCTTCCTTTGCGATCCTGTTATTTGCGCTTGCGGGCTTTGATGTGAGCGGGATCGCGCCGGCCAGGATTGCAGCCGTACTTCTGATTTTGCTGGGCGCGCGTTGCGGCCGGGAGGCCGGGGGCAGTATTGCCGGGATCGTGGCAGGGGTTGCCATGGGGTTTGGAGAAGGATTCCGTTTCCTAACCGGGTCCTATGCTTTTGGCGGCCTGCTGGCCGGATTGTTCGCCCCGCTTGGGCAATTCGGATGTGCGGCAGCCTTTGCCGCTGCCAACGGTGTGGTTGTTATTTTAGAGGGAGGGAGCGCCCAGGCGGTTCATACGTTGATCGAAACGGCAGCGGCTACCGTCCTGTTCGTCTTCCTGCCCACGCGATGGATCGAAAAAATAGAATCTGTACTCAATCCCTCCACTGTAATTCACTCTCAGGATGCCTCCCGTGCGCTTTCCGTCCGCCTTCACGAGGCGGCTTCCGGTATGCGCTATGTTTCCACTTCGGTTGATGCCGTGTCGGAAAGCTTAAAAAGGCTTTACACCCCTGGTTTTCATACGCTGCATGGCCAAGTGCGGGAATCCGTCTGCGGCCAGTGTGGTATGAAGGAGCAGTGCTGGGCGGAAAAAGAGACGGAAACCCTGGAGGCAGTGCAATGCATCGGGGCGCTCCTGGAAAAAGGGGAGCCCCTGTCTCCGGACAAACTTCCCGCACAGTTTGCCGGCCGTTGTATCCGGATGGCCAGCTTGCTCGACCGGTATCGGGAGGAGTTTTCCGCCCATATCGCACGCGCCGGCGCACAAAATCGAATGGGTCGACTTCGGGCGGTGATCGCGGATCAATTTGGTGAGATGGCGGATTTGCTGGAAGATTTATCGCTCGATTATGGGGAAGAGCTTTTCTTCGATGATGAAACAGCCCTGCGTATCCACGATTTGTTAGAAGGGGCAGGAATGGAAATACAGGAAACCATATGCCGCCTTGATGCAAACGGACGGATGTATATTGAAGCTACGGGCCAACCGGGTATAGAGAAGCTCCATCAAAAGGAACTCCCCTCCCTGTTTCAAGAGGCCTGCGGGCGGGCTTTTGATCCACCCTGCTTGGAAATGATCAGCGGGGAACTCTATCTCACATGCAGCGAAAAAGCGCCTTTTACCATGCGCACTGGAGCCAGCCAGCGCACCTGCGGCGAATCTGCCTTGTGCGGGGATACGTTTGAAACCTTCCGCGATGGGCGCGGCCGGCAGATTCTGCTCATCAGCGATGGGATGGGCACGGGTGGGCGGGCCGCCGTGGATGCCGCGATGGCGAGCGTCCTGTTTTCAAAGCTTGTAAAATCGGGGCTTGGCTTTGATACCGCCCTGCGGATTGTGAACTCTGCTTTGCTTGCAAAATCAGAAGAGGAATCCTTCGCTACGCTCGACCTTGCCTGTTTTGATTTTTATACAGGGGCATGCACCGTTTGCAAAGCGGGGGCGGCCGCTTCCTTTTTGCGCCGAGCAGGAAAGGCAGAGCTGTTAGAGCGCGCCTCAATGCCTGCGGGGATTTTGCGGGAAGCCCGGTTTTCCAATTTTCAAACAAAGCTTCAGCCGGGAGATTTAATCCTTTTGGTCTCTGATGGCGCGCTTGGCGCCGGTACCGGATGGATTCTTGAGGAACTCGAGCAATTTGAGGGGAGCGGCGCACAGGCGCTTGCCGACCGGATCTCTGAAGAAGCGGCGCGCAAAAGAACGGATGGCCATGCGGATGACATCACAGTAGTTGTGGGGGTCGCGGCAAAAAATCAATAGTCAATGGGCTGGTGTACAATGTTAAGCATTGCATACCGGCCCGTTTTTTTAGCTTTTTTCTAACATGCGTTTATTTATACGGTTCTTCCCGCTGATGCCGTACTCTGCGAAAGATCAAACAGGCAAGCGCCGCTGAAAACATCTGGTCTGGCGGTACTTGACTCTTTATTTCCTCAATAGAAAGATCAGGCGCAGATTCCTCCAGCGCGTCTCGCAGTTTTTGAAAAAGGCTTTGGCGGCTACTCTTTCGGCAGACGACCCTGACGGAAGGCTCCCGCTCTATAAATTCAAATTCTTTTTTCATAAATGATCAATCCCTCAATCTTTCATCTCTTCGATAGTGTGCCCTCCTTCTGAATGGAAAATCAGATACAGGGAGAATCTTACGCCTCCAAAATTCGCATAGAGGATTCTTCCTCGAACTGCCTGCTGTATAAATCGTGATAATATCCCTTTTTTTGCAGTAGCTCAATGTGTTTTCCCTGCTCTACGATCCGCCCATCTTTCACCACTAAGATCAAGTCCGCCTGACGAATCGTCGAAAGGCGGTGGGCAATCAGAAAGGAAGTTCTGTTTTGCAGTAGCTTCGCGGTTGCCTGCTGGATCAGCTGCTCTGTCTGCGTATCAATAGAGGAGGTTGCCTCATCCAGCACAAAAATGCGTGGATCCGCCAGCACCGCGCGAGCAAAGGAGATTAGCTGCTTTTCACCGGTAGAGAGACGGTCGCCGCCTTCCCCCACATCGCTTTGATAGCCCTTTTCCAGCTTTTTTACCACCTGGTCCGCCGATACGGCCTTGGCTGCGGCGATCACTTCCTCGTCCGTTGCATCCAGCCGCCCATAGCGGATATTTTCCATTACAGTGCCTGAAAACAAATGCGGGTTTTGCAAGACATATCCCAGATGGCTGTGGAGCCAGAGCTGGCTTCTCTCGCGGTAATCCCGCCCATCAATCAAAATCCGCCCCCTTGTCGGCTCAAAAAACCGGCAGGCAAGGTTGACCAGCGTACTTTTTCCAGCGCCCGTTTCCCCTACAATTGCAATGGTGGAGCCGGCGGGAATCTTTAAGTTAAAATGATGGAGGATTTCCTCCTCCCCATCCGGATAGTGAAAAGAAACGTCGCAAAACTCGATCTCCCCACGGATGGGCTCCCAATTCTCCTTGTTTGGGTGAAATACATTGCCATAGCGCTCCTCTACCTCAGGGCGATCAACGATCTGCGGCTTCACATCGAGCAGGCCTGTCACGCGCTCAATATTCGCCTGCACGGAGATGGCCTCCGCAATGGTGCGCGCCAGCTGCTGAATCGGCTCAAAAATGCCGATTGCATAAGAAGTGAAGGCGGAGAGCGTGCCAATCTGGATCAAGTTTTCTTGCACCATTTGCCCGCCGCGTGCGAGGACAATTGCCGTCGCTAATGAGCTACAAAACATCACCAGCGGAATATAAATGGCACTGAGCTGGGAAGAGCGAACGGAGGCCTTGCGCAGCCCGTTGCTGACGCCCTGAAATTCCTGATAGTTCTGCTCCTCGATCACAAGCGCCTTTGAGGTTTTGGCGCCCATAATTCCCTCATTGTAGGCGCTCGTCACGTGAGAATGCGCCTTGCGGATTTTACGGTTCCAATGTAGAATTCTGTTTTGAAAATATGCGGTCAATACTGCGATGACTGGAACCACAAGAATCACTGGCAAAGCAAGGGCGGGGTTAAGCACCAGCATCGCCGCAAACACGCCAAGCACATAAAACAGCGCCCATAGAATATCGATCAGGTTCCACGCCATCAATCCTGCAATGCGGTTGGTGTCACTCATAATGCGGGAAAGGATGTACCCTACCGGCGTTATATTAAAATAGGAAAAAGAGAGCGTCTGCATATGCACAAAGCACGCGCGCTTGAGATCGCGCCCCATGCCCATCTCCACCCGCATGCAGCCGCGCGTAAAACAAATGACGCTGACCGTCTGAAACACGATTACACCTGCATAGGCCGCGGCAAAGGAAATCAGGCCGGACGAGGTGCGCGCCTCAATAAAATGATCGATTGCATACCGCTGAAATAATGGCATCAGAATATCGATCGCCGCACAGGCGAGATTGAGCGTTAAAATGACAAGGAGTGTTTTTTGATAAGGCTTTAGGTAAGGCAAAATGCTTTTCCATACCGGCCACTCAAACGCCCGTTTGTTATAATCCTGCTCTTCATAAGCCATTTTCAACCCCTCCTTTGAGCGGAAAGAATTCCGCCTGTTCCAACAGCTCCCTATCGTCGCTGTTCATCTGGATTTCATAAATCGAACGGTAGATGCCCTCTTGGGCAATCAGCTCCTCATGCGTTCCCTGCTGCATCACCCTGCCGCCGTCGAGCACCAGGATTTCATCCGCTTGCATCAGAGTTGTGATGCGGTGGGAGATGAGGATCACTGTGGTATTCCCAAGCTTGCTGTGAAGCTCCCTACGGATTGCCGCGTCAGTTTCCGCATCCACGGCGGAAAGGGAATCATCAAAGATCATAATCGGCGCCTGCTGCATGAGCATACGGGCAATGGCAACCCGCTGCTTCTGCCCACCGGAAAGCGTAACGCCCCGTTCGCCCACGATTGTGTCGTAGCCGGAGGAAAAACCGTCGATTGCCTCATCCACGCAGGCGATTCCGGCGGCGGTGCGGATTGCTTCGAGCGATGCGCCTGGCCTGGTTGCCCGGATATTCTCCGCAATCGTGCGGGAAAAAAGGAACGGCTCCTGCAAAACAATGCCGACTTTGCCGCGCAGGTAGCTGCGTGAAATCTCCCGGATGTCCACACCGCCGATTGTGATCCTGCCGCTGCCTTCCGGCAGATCATAAAGCCGGTCGAGCAGATGCATCAGGGTCGATTTGCCGCTGCCCGTGCTGCCGAGGATGGCAAAGGTTTTTCCTGCCGGGATGGTAAAGGTCACATCATCGAGCACCGGCTTCTGCCCTTCATAGCAAAAGGTTGCGTGTTCAAAGCGGATCTCCTGATTCATCGGAGGTCGTTTCGCCTGCGGCGGATCTTCCTCTTCCTCCGCCTCTAAAATATAGCCGACGCGGTCAATGGACACACCCGCCTTACTCATATCGGAGAGGATGCGCCCAAGCCCGCGCACCGGCCAAACGAGGGAGGCGTTATAGGAGACAAATACCAGAAACTCGCCAAGCGTGATCTCCCCATTCACCGCGGTGATTACGCCGGCGCATAAAACGCAGAGGATTTGAAGCCCCGTCATCAGGTCGCCGATGCCCCAGTATGTGCTCATTAGACGGCCGAGCCGAATCCATAAGTTTGCAAAATGATTGTTTTTATGATCAAACCGCTCAATCTCGAATGCTTCCCGGCCAAATGCCCGCACCACACGCACGCCGGTCAGGTTCTCCTGCACGGTGGAGGAGAGCGCGCCCTCTGCCTCGTCCGCCTTGCGGAACCGCTTTGCAATTTTTGCATAGAAAATGCCGGAATAAGCGGCTACCACCGGGATAAAACAGAGTGCGATCAGGCTGATTTTCACATTCATTGTGAACATGATGCTCATATACAGGGCGATTAAAAAGATCGTTCGGACCACTTCCAGCAGCTGGTTGCACACAAAATTGCGGATTACATCCACATCGGAGGTGCAGCGCTGAATGATCTCGCCGGTTTGATGTTGCACATGCCAGGCGAAAGGCAGCTTTTGAATATGTTCATAAAGGCGGTCGCGTAGCGCTTTAAGGAAGTTCTCCGTCCCCTTTGCCAACCCCATGCGGGAAAGATACATGCTCACTCCGGATAAAATGGATACCGCCAACACCGCGCCCGCAGCCAAGAGCAGCGCTGCCATGCCGCTCCCGGCAAAAATCCCTTCAGGCACGATTCCCTTGATAAAGCCTGGGATTGCGGCCGGAGCGCCGCCAATGATCGAATCCACCGTGATCCGGATGATTTGTGGCGTAAGCGCGTTAAAAACCGTGTTCAGCATGGAAAACACCAGTGCGATCAAAAATAAATGCGCATTCCCACGTAGAAAGTGGAGAATTAGCCCGGTGCGCCTTCGGCTTACTGCCCGTTTTTCATTTTTCAAGTCATTCAGCTCCTCTCTTTCATGGAACCCGCTTTTTATTGGATTCCCTTTTTCTTTTTCCAAAGAAAAAAGCATCCCTGAAGCAATCAGGGATGCTTTGAAGCCGCGATTCTTATGAGATTTCCGCGAGGAAGACTCCTTACGAGGGAACTTCCCCAATTGAAATCTGATTCAGAAGAAAGGCGGGCAAAACAACCGCTGACTGTGCAAAAATTTGCGCATTACCCCTATACGCGTTGGAAAATGTATGATTCCACACATACGCTACCAGCAGCACGTTACGCTCCATACGCTTCGTCACTTTGAACCCGCCTCCTTTCATAAAGTGTCTTTGGAAAAAGTTGTGTGTTTAGTATACCTTCCGCTCCCATAGAAGTCAAGCATAGATTTTGTATTTTTTTCTGCAACGAATTGTATGTTTTGCTAAAACAGAGAAATCGAGTCATCAGGGAATTCTTTTATGCAAAAGGACAATTCGCTTGAAACCTTGTATTTTGCGCGGGCGTTGTTTTTACCCAAACGAAAAATAGCGGGTCGTTTCCTAAGCGGCGGAAGAAAAAAATCAATTGGATCGATCGGCGTTTGGTAGGATGTGCTTTGTTGCGCGCTTTGTTTGTAATAACCTTAATTTTTAATCGCAAAGCACGCTGCAAGGGGAATAATCCCGGTTTGCAGCGTGCTTTTTACAATGGTCTTGAAAATTGATTTTTATTTTTGGGCTTCATGCAGAGCCCAGCTAACGTGTGCCTGGGGCCTATTCTATTCCAAACCCATTTTAGCGGCTCTTCTCATGCAACCGGTTCCTTCACAAATGCGCGATCAAAGTGGCCACGGCAGCGCCAACGCTTGCCGCAGCGGTTAGTTTGGCGGCGGAGAGCAGGGGCCTGCGTTTGGCCTTGGTGGGAGGAGGCGCACCTGTTGCCTGGGCGATCTGTTCTACCCGTTCCCGAACCTTGCCCTCGCTGACAGTCGCATATTCCGGTTTCACAATAAATAAAATCCGTTCAAAGTATTCGCTGCCTGTATCGCTCACCTCTACAACCTGACGGTTGACACCCTTTATCATGGCGCATCCTCCCTCGTTCCAATTCTGTTCTGCTCCTATTTTGGTCAGTCAGCAGAATCTTTATACGGCAGAGGGTGGAAAAAGAATTGGCAATTACTGCTTTATACGACTTGTATAGTTGAAAGTTTGTGCAAAAGTGTGGAAAACTCGGTGGAAAGTGTGGATAACCGGGCCGTTTTTTTGGAGAACAAGGTGGGTTCGACGAAAAACGCAGAATGTGGAGAAAGATTGTTAACGATTTATCATATACAATGGGTTTTATCCGCTTTACGAAATGCAGTTTTGTCGGCAAAACTAGGCATTTCTCCCACTGAAAAAAAGACAACGCCGGGTGGAAACCCGGCGCCGCTTTTGATATGGAGGGGAAACGGGAGAAAAGCTCCTCCCGGATGTGGGCAGTTTGAAGCATTAAACGGCCAGCATGGCGGCTGGCGTAACGTCATTAAAAAGCAGAGCAATGACGACCGCTGAGAGGAACAGGAATGCAATAATGGAAAGGGAAAGAATCATCGTTTTTTTGCTTTGGATATAAGCTTTCATATAGCTCCGCTCCTTTATCATTTGATCTTGTTTTTATTATAGGGCGGAGGCAGGCGGAAATAAACATGAATTCGATTACAGATCGCTACAATTTTATTACGTAGAAACGCCAATAGTTACAAATCGTAATTTTTTCAGGAAACGGTTACAAAGTGATAACAGTATCATGAACAAATTGATACAAAAACGGATATTTGTATGAATCTGGACGATCTGTTTGATCGATCCGATCATCATGTCTGCCGTTCAAGCCCGTGTTCCGTCAGCTGGTATACTTGGGTGCAGACCTCTGAGATCAGCTTGCGGTCATGCGTCACGCATAAAAATGCGCCGCCATAATTGCGCAGCGCTTCCCGGATGACCGGCCCGGTCAAAGGGCTTAAATTGCGCGTCGGTTCATCAAGCAAAAGCACATCGCAGCCGCCGAGCAATAGCTTAAGCAGGCAGAGTTTTGCCTGCTGGCCGCCGCTGAGCGTGCGAACGGGCCGCTCCATTTCATCTGCGGTAAATTTCATACTTCCGAGCCTTGTACGGGCCAAGGTGAGGGCGGCCCGGTCTCCGCCATCCCAAAGGATTTCAACCGGCGTTTGCTCCCCGTCCAAAAGGGTAAGATAATCCTGCGGCATATAACCGGCGTGGATATCCTTGCGCTGCTTCAGCTCCTCCCAAATCGCCTGCAAAAGAGTTGTTTTGCCCGCTCCATTTTCGCCGATCACCGCGGCATGTGCAGGGCCGGTCAGCGTAAGCTTTATATGGTCTGCAAGGGCTTTTTCTCCTGCCTGAAGGTGGGGCAGGTAAAAAGAGAAGGCCTCTTTCCCCTTGGGGAAGCGCAGCTCCCTGTTAAAAAAGAGCTCTACGGCCTCCTCTGGGTCTGGAAAGTTGAGGAACTCCTCCTGCTCCCGCTCCATGCGCTTTTGCTGCGATTTTACCGCGTGCATTTTCTTTTTGAGCAGCCGGCCCCCGCTTGGGTTTGCGCGGGTAATAACGTTTTGCTCATGCTCCACGCGCTGATAAATCTGCTGCCAGCGCTCCTCCCGCGCCCGCTGGTCCGCCCGCTGTTTGGCGGCTATCTGCTCCTGGTGGGCGAGCATAGCGTTTCGCCGCTCCACATAGGCGCGGTAGCCCATGCGTTCAAGGGTGTGTTGAGCAGCGGTTTTACGGCGTATCTGCTCAAAATGCAGGATCACATTGGCTGTATGTTCCAACAGCGTTTCATCGTGAGATACATAGAGAACTGGGATCTTCGATGACAAAATCAGCCGTTCCAGCCAATCTAATGCACGAAGATCCAAATCATTGGTTGGCTCGTCGAGCACGAGAAAATCCGGCCCCTGCATCAGCGTACGCAGTAAAAGCAGCTTGATGCGCTCCCCTCCGGAAAAAGCGGCAAGCGGACGCTCGGAAAACGGCACCTCTGCCGGAATTGTGAGCTGGGAGATCAGATTATAATCCGGCCCATCTGGAAATAGTTCATGCACAGGTGTATTGAGAAGGGCTGTATCCGGCCTTTGCGGCAGATAGCCGGGCAGCGCGCCATGCAATTCAATCCGGCCGCTAACATGGCAATAGCTCCGGATCGCCTCCGGCTCACAGATGAGCTTTAGCAGCGTGCTCTTGCCATTTCCCTCCTCGCCTATGAGGGCTACGCGGTCGCCTGGGTGCAGCGTAAAGCTAAAATCGTGCAATAGAGGGCGGCCGCTCTCTCTGTGCTCAATTGAAATATGGCTGCATTCGAGCATAAAAAACATCCTTTCCTGCATCACTGCAAAAAGGAGCGCATGCTTCCACATGGCAGGCGGGAAACAGGCGGAATCATCCCCTCAATGCAGCGTTTTTGGGTATAAAAAACGCCTCTGGTAAAACCAGAGGCGCTCCTGCCGGCAATATAAGGGGAATAACTGCAATTTATTCCACGAGGGCGGGCAGAAGGGCTGCTGATTTTACCGTATTTTGCATCAAACGCAGATACATTCCATCCGCCTCGCTTTCTTTTGGTTGTATTGAAGCCGTTCTTATGATATCCTAGGCGGCAAGAGAAGTCAAGGGGGATTTTTTATGATACGATTGACCCTGGCCGCACCGGAGGAAAGGTTTCGGGAGCAGATCCTCGCCTATCGGACGGAATTTTTAGAGGCGGGGGATCACATGGCCGGCTGCGCAGGGCTCGATCGGGCGCCTTCCTTCGAGCGTTGGCTCCAGGCCGTGCGGGCTAACAGCAGAGAAGAAACAGTTGGGCGGGGCCTCGTGCCCGCCTCCAATTATCTAGCTATCCGCTTGACTGACCATCGTCTGGTCGGTTTTATCGATGTGCGCCACCGGCTGAATGAGGTTCTGTTCCAATCCGGCGGCCATATCGGCTATAGCGTGCGCCCTGGGGAGCGCAGGCAGGGCTATGCAACGGAGATGCTCCGGCTTGCCCTGCTTAAATGCAGGGAGCGTGGAATGCATCGTATTTTAATTACCTGCCGGAAGGAAAATATCGCCTCTGCGCGGACCATACAAAGCTGCGGCGGCGTTTTGGAAAACGAGGTCGTAAAGGACGGGCAGGTTTATCAAAGATATTGGATCTTGCTTTCATCGACCTAATTGGGAAACGATGCGTTGCGAAGTTCGGCATTTTTTGAGGCATGGATAGATGGGGCGGAACAGTGGAGGCTACCAAACATGCTCTCCCAAAGGAAAAGAGGCTGATGCAACAGGAAACTATTTTGCATCAGCCTCTTTGTAATTTTTGACACGCTGGGTCAATATTGTGATAAATGCTTATGATCGTGGCGCTCTGGAATGGTTCCATAGGTGCGCTCGAACTGGACCAGTTCCCTTTCAATCATTCGGCGAAGTTCATGCGACTTCGAGCATCCATAAAATTGTGATACATAATCCAATCTTTCAAAAAGTTCTTTGTGAATGCACACAGTAAAACGGACACTGTCTTTTTTCATGGGAAACCCTCCATATTTCATGATTTGTAGAATTTTATCGCATTATACCATATAATGATATCACGACGGCTTAAAAATCGTGATAAAATCATATATCTCTCTTTTGCCCATATTATGGCGTGTGATTTTGCATAAATTGACGAATAAAAGGGTTAATTTGTAAAGTAAGGGCGATAATTTTTAAATATTTGGTAAACAGTAACCGCTTCAGGTGGATGCGGAGACACGTAAGCGGTTTTTTTATGCACGGCCGGCATGCCGCCCCATTCTACAAAACTTCCTGAAAACTGTAAAAAGGATCTTGACTTTACCAAACGCTTGCGATATACTATATTTGTATTCTAACCACGCATTGATCTCACATTTTTTGTAAGTCATTGTCCGTTTGATGGTTTACAGAGATGTGATTTTTTTTTGGTGCAAGATCGGATACAAAATATTTTAGGAGGTACCAGCTCTATGAATAACGGTACAGTAAAATGGTTCAACTCAGAAAAAGGCTATGGCTTCATCTCAAATGACGACGGCGGCGAGGATGTATTTGTGCATTTCTCCGCAATCCAGGCGGATGGCTATAAATCTCTTACAGAGGGCCAGAAGGTTACGTTTGATACGGAGCCCGATCCGAAGGACAGCAATAAGCTGCGCGCTGCAAACGTACAGGTCGTCGGCTAAGAAAAAATAATTTTTGCCTCCATTCAATTCTGAATGGAGGCTTTTTTATTACGGAGCCACAAATCGGAGCCTGCCCAAATAGCACAGGTTCAAGAGCTACCAGCCGTTTACGGGCACAGTTAGTCACCGGTTATTTGGATGATGATGGTGGTTCCCGCATCAGCCGCAGGCTCGTTTTCGATGCAAAGCCTGCCGCAACCTCATGGAACAAAGAGATACGCAACCTTTATGAGAGCAGTTTGTTACCGGCGATTTTTTATTACGAAGCGCAACGGAGTAACAAGGCAAAGCCAATTACGATCTCATGGGGTTAAAGAGATGATGCAGCCAGCTTGCCACACACACTTATCCAGCGGCTATTTTTATTTCATATGGCTGATGAGCTGTAATAAAAGGTGTTTTTCCTCTGCCGAGAGCGTCATCCACTGCTCTAGAAGCTGTGTCTGATCTGGTGTCAGCACGGAAAATTCCTCTTCTTCCGCGAAAAACTGTGCCAGGGTCAGGTCAAAGGCTGCACAGATTTTTTCCAGGGAGGATATAGATGGCGTCATTTCTTTACGATACCAAGAGGAAATTGTAGATTGCGGCAGGCCTGACCGGACGGAGAGCTCATATTCCGTCCATCTATGGGCCAGTCGACATTTTGTAATGGTCTCCAAAACGCGCGCCATCTCATCACCACCTTGTAACGTTTCGTTTATTGTAGTACGATAAAGCGTTACTTTTAACCATTATTCTCGTATATTAAATGCGATATTATTCACATCTATGGAAATATAATGATTTTGTTTTCTTACTGCATAGGGAAATGGCGCAAAAAAACTGCTGGGAACACATAGCTTCCCAGCAGTTTTTAGAAATATCCGGCTGTTTTATTGACTGCGTGCCTGATCCAGCTGATTGCGGTAAATTTGAATTTGCTCCGGGCTCCGCTCATAAAAAGGGATCGGGAGGGAAACCGTGCGGATAATCCGCAAAGGCGGGCCATTCAATAGCAAAACGGTGTTTGCCATAGCGGCTGCTTCTGTGAGCTCATGGGTGACTAAAATCGTCGGTTTTTTCCCAATCGACTGCATTGTCCAGGCGATCATCTTGGCGCGTGTGGCGTCGTCGAGCGCTTTAAAGGGCTCATCCAGCAAAAACAGGGCGCCTGCGTAGGCCAACGCACGGGCGATGGCAACCCGCCTGCGCATACCGCCGCTGAGTTCATCCGGTAGCTTTTGGCGCGCATCTGCAATTCCGGACTGCTCCATCCAAAAGGCTGCTTCTGTCCCAGGAGCGGCGATAGCGATATTCTGCTCTGCTGTGCACCAGGGCAGCAGGCGGTCCTCTTGGAATACCATGGAGATTTTGGCGCCGTCTAGGCCGTTGATCGTGCCGGCATCCGCCGTTTCCAACCCGGCAATCAGCCGCATGAGGGTGGTTTTTCCGCAGCCGGAGGGGCCGCAAAGCGCAGTAACGCCCTCAGAGGGCAGCGTGAGGGAAAAATCCTCCAACACGGTCTGCCCCGCGTAATGCTTTTTTAGATGGCAAACTTCTAGGTTCATGAGGGTTTCTCTCCTTCTTGCTTCGGCGCGCAGCGCAGCAGGCGTGTGCTGAGGCGGCGCATCAGTGCGACCAGGAGCTTTTCCAGCAGCATGCTCAAAAGAATGATGACCAGTGTCCAAGCAAACAAATCCGATGTTTCCAAATACACTTTGGCGTTATATAGCTGCAATCCAATTGAATTGCGCGGCATGGCGAGCACCTCTGCCGCCACGCCCGCCTTCCAAGCGAGCCCAAGGCCGGTGGTACATCCCGCCATGAAATAGGGCAGAATGCTTGGCACATAGATGCGCCAGGCGGTTTTCCATGGGCCGAAACGGAACATTCGGCCCATTTCCAATAGCTGTCGGTCCGTATTGCGAATTCCCTCGCTGACATTGGCCCAAATAATTGGCAGCACCATCAGAAAAGCCGCGAACGGCGGAATCTGGTTGCCGCGCAGCCAGACAAGCGCTAAAATAATGAAAGAAGCTACGGGCGTAGCCTTGATAATTCCGAGCAGGGGGCTAACCAGTGCATGTAGAAAGGATGATGCACTCGTCAGCACAGCCAGAAAAACGGCCGCTACCACAGCTGCCAGATAGCCGGCCATGATCCGCAGAAGAGAAGCGGCAGAAATAAGCCAAAAGTCCGTCTCCCGCAGAAGCTGCAAAAGGCGGACCAAAACCTGCGCGGGGGAGGGAACCAGAAGCTCCTGCCCCACGCATAGCGATACAATTTCCCACACGGCGATCCAAAAAAGGATCGCCGCGCTTTTTTTCAGCAAAGGGAAACGGGGCCGTCTGTCAACGGCTGTAGTAGAAGTCATCACCAGGCATTGCTCCTCCGATGGATTTTGCGTTCGCTTTGAAGAGAACGTTCAGATTTGCCTGCATCGTCGTTTTCATGGAATCCCCTTCTAGGAAGATAATGTTGCAGTTCGGAATGGCGAGCTCTGCGATCAAGGCCTTGGGCATGATCCCGAACTCTTCCACCAGTTGGGAAGCGTCTACCGCACTTTCAGTGACATAATCAACTGAAGCCTTGTATTCCGTGAGGAATTGATCCACCGCAGCCTTATTTTTTTGCGCAAATTCCTTATTGACGATGATGCACCCCTGCGCAAGCGTGCTTTTTTCACCGGATTTTTCCGTCGCCTTATCCCACTCTGTGGTCAGGTTTAATGCGCGGCGGATTTCCTTGTTTTCACGCAGAACGCTCGTTACATTCGGCTCCGGCAGCATGCAAATCGCCGCTTTGCCGGAGGCCATCAGGGTGGCAAGCTCTGCATGCTCGGATTTGTATTCAATCGTGATATCCTTCTCTGGGTCGATACCGTTCTGCTCCAGCAGGTAATTTAGGATATATTCCGGCGTAGCGCCCTTACCGGTGGCATAGATCGTTTTGCCCTTGAGATCGGAAATAGAATGGATTGAATTACCGTTTTCAAGGATATAAAGAACGCCTAGGGTGTTGACTGCCATCACCTGCGCATTGCCCTTTGTTTTATTGTAAAGAGCGGCGGCTAGGTTCACAGGAACGGCTGCAATATCAAACTCACCGCTTGCGAATTTTGCTGTGATTTCATCTGGCGCACCTGCAAGGGTGAAGTTGTATTTGTTTGCAGTGGCGCCGTCCTTAGCGTCCTTCATCAGTTTCACCATGCCGATGCCGGTAGGCCCCTTCAACGCCGCCACGTTGAGCGTAACGTCCTGCGCGACAGGCGATGAACTCTGCGCGGCTTCGGTAGAGGGTTCATCCCCTGTGCCAGTGGTACCGCAGGCAGCCAAGGCAAACAGCAGGGAAAGTGCCAGCATCAGGGAGAGAAGCTTCATGCCCTTTTTCATTTTAAATTCCTTCTTTCATATGTATCAAACTTTATGCCAACGCCTTTCGCCCGTTCGGGCGGAAAACGGGAATAACGCTTTCAATTCAACCTCCGCAACCTTCAGAGCATTCGCGCAGTTTCTGCTGATCTAGAATCGAAACCACCCGGCCCTCCCGCCTGATTGCGCCTGCCTCCTCCAGCTGCTCAAATGCCCTGTAAAGAGAAGCGCGAGCAATATCGAGCGATTGTGTCAGCTGGTTCATACTGGTGCGCATGTGCACGCAAGGCTCTGCTGTATCCGCCTGCGCGAGATTGTCCATTAAATAAGCGGCGAGCCGGCTTTCTGCAGAGCCGCCGGTGAAGGCATCGATCTTACTGTTGAGAAAATAAATGCGGTCTGACAGATAGGCGATATATTGCCGGGCAAAGCGGGGGTCTTGCATCAGGAGCTCATCAACAAGCTCCCGCGATAAAAACAGCGCCGTACAAGGCGAGCGGGCAATCACCCGCGTGATGAAATAATCGCGCGATCCATAAAGGGTAACGGCTCCAAACAAATCGCCTTGCTGTAATGTGCTCATTAGCACAGGGCGGTTGCTGCCGCCTTTGCTCACCTGTGCGCTGCCCTCAACGAGCATACCGAGGCAATCGTTGTGAGCCCCGGGTAGGCAGAGCGTTTCCCCGCGCTGAAAGGCATGGAGCGGCACGCCGCCGCGCAGCAGAAACGCCTGGAGCTCTTGAGGGATCGCTCCCTGAAAAATTGGGCTGGATGCCAGCAAGGCGGCTGCTGTTTCCATTGGGTCCCTTTTCATTTGTTTGCCTCCTAAAATGTATCATATGAGACATTTTAGCATCATTATATCAGCTTTTTTTAAATTGTCAACCTTTTCACAAACTAATCGACGTTTAAAAAGCGACGGGGAGCGTGTTTAGATACCGAGCAGCTCTATAAAAAATGAGCGGCGCTTTTTTGCTTTCCTTCGCTGAAAAACAAAAAAACTGCTTTTCCGCCAAAAAGCAGAAAAGCAGCTTCGTTTTGTTTCGAGATACCGTTAGGCAACTGTTTCGGAAATGAAATCATCGTCACAGCAGGAGCAGGAGACATAGTTCTCAAAATCGTCTTCCGCCGCCGCGCTTTTACCACCCGTCAGCTTCTGAATGGCAAAATAAATCGCTGCTGCCGCACCGGCAATCGCCGCGATAATCGCAAAAACCTTCAAAATTTTTTTCAAAACTTTCATTTTTTGTGCACCTCCGTATAAAAATTTGGGCATTCCGTATGTCTAAGATTATAACCGCCTCTGTACGAAAAGTCAATGAAATTAATTTGAACTTTTGCCGCAGATCTTTCGGCATTTACCGCCAATCGCAAGAAAGAAACCGAAAACCCGCCCTGCCTCTGAGGGCTGGCGGGTTTGCAACGTTCGCTGGTTCTTATTTGGAGGCATTCAGCTTACAAGCAAGAGCGGACTTTTTGCGGGCAGCATTGTTCTTATGGATCAGGTTTTTGGCCGCTGCTTGGTCGATCTTCTTAACGGCAATCTGAACCACTTGCTCTTTATCCGCCGCATTGGCGTCAATTGCCGCATTAGCCTTTTTGATTGCGGTTTTCAGAGCGGAATTGCGGGATTTATTGCGCTGCGCCTTTGTCCGATTGACGAGAACGCGCTTTTTTGCTGATTTGATGTTAGGCATCGTCACACCTCCTTTAGCTTGTCATGCAGGTAATTATAATAGCATGAACCCACATAAAAAGCAAGCTCTTTTTTGCAAAATCAACGCTGTTTTGCACTTTGCTGATAAATGGACTGCGAAAAGCGCATACTAGAGCAGGAAAGGCTAGGAGAAAACCCAGAAAGAAGCGGAGGAAAGGAGAAAAGAATTTGAATTTTCGGACGGATTTGGCACTGGAACGCCGCGAGCTATTGACAGACCGGGAGATCCCAGGCGTGAAATCGCGCGTCAATCAATCTGGGAGTGTATGCGTTACAGCGATTGAGGTGCAAACAGAGCAGGGCGCCCAGGCGATCGGCAAACCGGTGGGCAGCTATATCACGGTTGAGGTTCCTCCTTTTTCCGCTGATGCAGAGCTGTTGGATGGCAGGCTCACCGCCGTTGCGGATGAATTACGCGCCCTGTTGCCAGAGGAGGGGCTTGTATTAGTTGTGGGGATCGGGAACGACCATATTACACCGGATGCACTCGGTCCCTTGGCGGGAGAGCGAATTTTGGCAACCCGTCATATTGGCCCGGAGCTTGCCAGATCAATTGGAATGGAGCATCTGCGCCCAGTTGCAGGGCTGCTGCCAGGGGTACTGGGCCAAACGGGAATTGAAACAGGGGAGATTATTGCCGGCGTCGCCCGAGCGGTCCGCCCTGCTGCTGTGATCACAGTAGACGCTCTGGCGGCGCGGAGACTATCCCGGCTGGGGTGTACCATTCAGATGAGCAACACGGGCATCACACCTGGCTCCGGCGTCGGAAACGCCCGCACAGCGCTCAACCAGGAGACCGTAGGCGTGCCGGTGATCGCCATAGGGGTGCCTACGGTAGTAGACGCGGCCACACTGGCAATCGATCTTTTAGGGGAGGGAAAGGCCGAGAAGGAAGAGCAGAGGCTGCGGGAACTGATGGAGCCGCGCGGAACGGCGATGATGGTAACGCCCCGTGAGATTGATTTGCTTGTAGAGCGTGCGGCCCGCTTGGTGGCGCTTAGCATCAACTGCGCCTTGCAGCCCACCCTCTCAGCGGAGGATCTCTTGTCCATTACCAGCTGAGGATGTGTATAAATCGTGTGTTCTCCGCATAGCAATGAAATACGGAGAGCTTTCAAAGCCTCCGATACAGAGCGTGCGGCAACCAGAATACCGGCCTGCCGGATGCTTTTGGAGCCACGGAGGAACCAATTTTGAAAATCAAACGTACGCATCGAAAAAAAGGCGGAGCCGCGATCAGCTCCGTGAAAGGAATTGGAATCTGCATCCTATCCGTTACCCTCGTGGTCACCTCCGCTGTGGCTGCACCAAAAATTGGGGAGAAATTGCTGCCGGTAGTGCTGGCAAGCGCAGGCATGGCTCTCCCAGAGGGAGGTTCCAGCCTCCTGCGCGGGCAGATGGAAGAGATCAAAACAGGGGAGCTCCCGCAAAATGAACTGCCTGCCTCCGCGGCCCCATCTGAGGCAACGCGCAGCACCACACAGACACAGCAGAGCGCATCGAAAGCGGTGGCTGAAGCGGATTTTGCAAAAACACCCAGCGATATCCAAAAGCTGATTGATCAGGCAAAGAAGGAGCTTGCCAACGCCTCCCACGATGGAAAAATCATCTCCCGGCAATATGATAATTCTGGTGCAACCACGGTTTATGGGAAGGTGGCCGTTCAAAACAGGACCAGCGAAAAAATGGATATTAAAAAAGTGTTGGCCGAGCCGGTAGATTTGAAAATAGAGGATAAAACCAAGCCCACTATCCTCATCTACCACACGCATACAACGGAAAGCTATCAAATGCTGGATACCGATTGGTTTACAAAAAGCTACCAAACCCGCAGCAACCTAGCAACCCGCAATATGGTGCGCGTTGGGGATGAAATTGTTGCGCAGCTGGAGGCCGCTGGGTTTGCCGTAATCCACGATACCAAAATTTATGATGCCACCTATAATGGGGCGTATTACCGCTCTGAGGATGCAATTGAGGCCTATCAGAAAAAATACCCGCAGCTTCAGGTGCTGCTTGATATTCACCGAGACGCGATTCAGACCAACGATACAACCCGAATCAAGCCGGTGGCCACGATCAATGGGAAAAAAGCCGCGCAGATCATGATTATATCCGGCTGTGAAGGCGGGGGCGTGACAGATTTCCCCGATTGGCGTTACAACCTGCGGTTTGCAACGCAGCTGCAAAAGATTTGTGAGGAGAGCTACCCAGGGTTGATGCGACCGCTTTATTTCTGCAACAGGCAGTATAATATGCATAAGTCGCACTGCTCTCTGCTTTTGGAGATGGGAAGCGACTCCAATACATTGGATGAAGCGGCCTATTCCGGCAGGATGCTCGGAAAGGCGCTCGCTCAGCTGTTAGAAAACTATGTGATAAAAAAATAAGAGGGATATTGAAATGCCATCTAAAACAGGACTACAAAAAAATCTGCGCAGATACGGATTGTTTTTGATCATCGGCCTGTGTATTACAGCGCTGATTTGGGGCGCCATGAGCGCACAGCTTAACACAAGAGCCCTCAGCTTCAATGAAGACGCCGCCCGCGTCCGCCTCATTTTGGATCAGCCGGACGGCCTTCACCTGCAAACGGGCGGCAGTTATTGGTTGATAGAACGCAGGTATACACAGTGGGCGCAGGAGTGCATGCCCGATGTGTTTTTCATTTTTTCAGCTCCGGTGTATTGCCTCTGGGAGGTGGCGAAATCCGGCGCGGCGCTGATTTCCGCCAGCTTATAAAAGGCCTGCGCGTCCATTCGCACCACTGCATTTTATGCTACCGGATGGGGCAGCAGATGCGGACCGCTCCAGTAGCCTTTGTTCCACAAGGATAAACGAAAACGGCAGCCCCACGGTGGATGGGAGCTGCCGTTTTCCCTATCATCCAGAACCTGACCAGGATTCTATAGATAACAAATGTTTTAAACGGTTTCGTTTGAACCTATTCTATCATCTGCCTGAAATAGATACAATAGAAATCTTAAATATTTTTTAAATCTTCATTTTTGATTTTTTCTGGAGTTTGCGTCTTTTGCCGCAGAAAGACAAATTCATTTTTCTGTACAGAGCAGTGGTATTGCGCCCCCTCCTTCATTTTTCCGCTGAGCAGCTCCTCGCTGAGCAGATCTTCAATTTGTGATTGTATCGCGCGCCGCAGAGGCCGCGCGCCATAGATCGGATCAAACCCGGCATCGGATATTTTTTGAACCGCCTCTTCGCTGAAGGATAGCGTAATCCCCTTCTCCCGCATTCGACGAGAAACCTGGGCAAGCATTCTGCACGCGATTTCCTGAATCTCCGGCTTTGTCAGCTGATGAAAAATGATGATATCATCTACGCGATTAAGAAATTCCGGGCGGAAAGTCCGCTTCAGCTCCCCCATAACCGCATCCTTAATGTGCTTCTCCTCCCCTTGGGCGCCGCTGTCACCAGAGAAGCCAAGGCTGCTTCTCTGGTTGGAGATTCGGGTGGCGCCGATATTGGAGGTCATAATAATGACGCAGTTTTTAAAGCTTACCTTTCGGCCCTGAGCGTCTGTCAGATGGCCGTCCTCCAAAATCTGCAAAAGCATATTGAACACATCGGGGTGCGCCTTCTCTACCTCGTCGAACAGCAGCACAGAATAGGGCTTGCGGCGAATCTTCTGCGTGAGCTGGCCGCCATCGTCATAGCCGACATATCCCGGAGGAGAACCTACGAGCCTCGAAACAGTGTGTTTTTCCATATACTCTGACATATCTAACCGGATCATCGCATTTTCATCGCTGAACATCGATTGTGCAAGCGCTTTGCTGAGCTCTGTTTTGCCAACGCCAGTAGGGCCGAGGAATAGAAAGGAGCCGAGCGGGCGCTCCGGATCCCGTAGGCCGACGCGGGAGCGGCGCATAGCACGAGATACCGCATGCACGGCTTCTTCCTGCCCAACAATCCGCCGATGAAGCTCTTCCTCCAAATGCAGCAGGCGCTCACCCTCTTGCGCGGTGAGCTCCTGGGCGGGGATTCCCGTCCATATAGATACGATCTCGGCAATTTCCGCCACGGTCACTTCTCCCGCTGTGTGGGAGGAGCGCTCCTGCCAGGCGCTTTTATCACGTGTTAAATCAAGCCGAAGCTGTTTTTCTTCGTCCCGCAGGCTGGCGGCCCGTTCGAATTCCTGTGCATTGACTGCGGCTTCTTTTTCCGCTTGTAGCGTTTCCAGCCGATCTTCTAATTCTTTCAAATCAGGCGGCGCCTTATATGCATGCATGCGCACATGCGAGGCGGCCTCATCAATCAGGTCAATTGCTTTGTCCGGGAGGAAGCGGTCAGCAATGTAGCGGGAGGAAAATTTCACCGCAGCCTGAATCGCTTCATCCGTGATCCGCACGCGGTGGTGCGCTTCGTATTTATCCCGTAGGCCTTTGAGGATTTCGACTGCCTCCTCCTGTGAAGGCTCTGCAACGGTAACCGGCTGGAAACGGCGTTCCAACGCAGCATCCTTTTCGATGTGGCGGCGGTATTCCTCTAGAGTTGTCGCGCCGATGATCTGAATTTCCCCGCGCGCTAGCGTGGGCTTTAGGATATTGGCGGCGTCTACCGCGCCCTCTGCTGCGCCGGCGCCGATGAGATTGTGCATTTCATCAATAAACAGGATAACGTCACCCGCCTTGCGGACCTCTTCCAGCGCTGTTTTTACACGTTCTTCAAAATCACCCCGGTATTTGGTGCCTGCCACCATAGCGGTGAGATCCATGGAGACGATGCGCTTATCCCGCAGCATCTCCGCCGCCTCTCCACGCGCGATTTGCAAAGCAAGGCCCTCCGCCACCGCCGTTTTACCAACCCCGGGCTCCCCGATCAGGCAGGGGTTGTTTTTGGTGCGCCGGCTGAGAATCTGCATCACGCGCTCAATTTCGATTTGCCTGCCAATCACGGGATCAATTAGGTTCTGCGCGGCAAGCAGAGTGAGATCGCGCCCATATTGATCAAGGGTGGGGGTGTTGCTTTTGGCTTTTTTGGCCGCCGTTTGCGATGCGGTTCCGGAGGGGAGGCTTCCGCCCACTGCGCGGGTTAAATCGGCCAGTAAATCCTGGGGAGAAACGCCGAGTTGATTGAGAAAGTGAACCGCAAAGCTCCCGCCCTCCTGAATGATTGCAATCAATAAATGCTCTGTGCCCACATAGTTGTGGCCTAGGCCGCGCGCCTCCAAAATTGCAAGCTCAATAATCCGTTTACAGCGCGGCGTAAAATCCGCTGGGGAAAGGACGGTTGGCGCGCCAATGCCAATCGTTTTCCGCATGAGCTCTTCCACCTGTGCTGCGGTAACGCCGCGCCCGGCCAGGGCAACGCAAGCCACGCCTCCCGTATCCCGCAGCAGGCCTATCAAAAGATGTTCGCTTCCAATATAGGTGTGCCCTAAATCCTCTGCGGTTTCCACAGCGATGTTGAGCGCGGTATTCGCCTTTTCCGTAAAGCCTGTGAATTTATACATACAGCTCCTGCTCTCCCATTCTATTCGCGGCCGATCAGTCCCCCAGGGGCTCCGCATCCTCCGACTCCTGGGGAATCGGTTGTTTCCGGCCTCTTTTTCTTTGCTTTAGGTTTTCAGCCCGTAGGGATTCTCGCCCAGCATGCCGCATGGTCTTAATGGGCTCCTCTGAAAAGGGATCGGGCGCTAGATCGTCTGCAATTTCAAAATCAGATAAATACGGTTTTGTTCCACCGAAGCTTTCCATTTTAGCCGTGCCTCCCATCCGTTTTGGTTTCAACTGGATGCAACCAATAGTTTATGCCGTTTCCCTGCGCTGTATTCAAAAGAAGTTTTTCGCATCAGTCACACATTCTTCTTGCTCACATAATATGGGAGTGTAAGCAAGGAAAGGAGGAAGCTTAGATGAACTGTTTTGGTGGTTGCAATTCTTGGATCATCATCCTGATCCTCATCTGCCTGTTCAGCGACAACGGCGTTGGTTTTGCCAACAACGGCTGCTGCGGTAACAACTGCGGCTGTGCTACGCCGTTCGGCGGACGCGGCTGCGGCTGCGGCTGTGACTAATTTCCTTTAACCCCAGGGCGGGAACAGTCCCGCCCGTACATAAAACCGGGGGCGCCGCAGTTTTTTCTGCGGCGCCCCCGGGCTTTTCGCCTGAAAGCGCGGACAGGGCTCCAAAATAATCACTGAAGGGTTACCAAATGAATAGAAGGTTCTGCGCTTTTCCCGCGGGAAACATGGACAACGACTTGTTTTTTCCTGGGCAAGTGGGTTATAATAAATAAGACTGCTCAATTGACAGAAAGGATTCAGACGGGAGGCGCGCAAATGGGCCGTTTTCGCCGTGAAAAGAAAAATTCTTTGAAATTTACCACAGAGGAATATCAGAAGAAGAAGCGCGTCCGCCTTTTTCTGCTTGCATTTTTTTCTTTTGTGATTGTGTTTGGCGGACTTTCCCTCTTCATTTTGGGGTATACCTCCGGGTTTGACCTGGAAAAAATGATCGGCAAGCCGGAGGAATCCAATACAGGCGTTTCTGGTGAAGCGGAAACCGTATTGCCGGAGATCAGCGGCAAAGCTACATTCCTGCTCGCCTGCGGATCGGATGACGGCCAAACGCTTCATCTGGCTGCCTTGGTGGGAGCCGATATGGAAGAGCAATCCTTTTCCATCTATATGCTGGACCCGGACGCGCGGGTAAACGCGGGCCTTCGGAGCGTTTCTTTGCAGGAGCACTACCGGTTGGGCGGAAGCGGGGAGTTGAAACTAGCGGCAGAGGAGCTCACCGGAATTAAGGTTGACCGCTATCTTTACACAGCAGAAAAAGGCTTTAAAACAGTGCTCCGCACATTGGGGAATGGGCTTGTGCTGAACGTCCCCTCCAAAATTGATTATCGCGGGGAGGATTTTACCCTGCGCCTCCAGCCAGGGGAGCAAACGCTCAACGCGGATACCCTGCTGAAATGGGTCAAATATACCGGCGGCGGGCGGCAGGCACAGCAGGATCGGCAGGCGCAGATGCTGTGCGCAGCGTTTGACCAGCTTATCACCATCGACCATGCACGAGATGCGGAGAAGCTTTTTAAAACGATCATCAATGAAGTGGATAGCGATATCTCTATGCTGGACTTTACAAACCACCGGGTGGCGCTGGAGGTTTTGGCGCGTTCCGGCCAGAGAAAAGCATCGGCCCGGGTGGCGTCTGCTGCGGCGCTTGCGAGGGAGTAAAGGCGAACGGGGGTGCAGAGAGCATTGAATCATTGGGGAAGACGAGCTTTTTGCCTGCTGCTGTGTATGCTAGCTGTTTTGCCTTGTGGTTGTACGCATCAGGATGCACCGGTAGCTCAAGGGCTCTCCACCACAGAGCTCAAGGAGCAAACATATTTTTATTACCACCGCCTCACTGAAACAGAGCAGGAGGCATATAGCAAAATCGTTCGCCAGATTAGAAGCCATCCGGAACGGATTGAAATCCCGCAACTGGAGAATGAAGCGCTGTTGAGGGTGTTTCAGGCAGTTTCTTATGATAATCCACAAATTCTCTGTATGGGAGACACCTGTAGGTTGGCTAAACAATCGGGGAAAAGCTATTTCGTCCCTTCTTACCGATGCAGTGTGGAGGAATGTGCCGGCAAGACAGAAGCTCTCTTAGAGAAGGCTCGGCAGGTTTGTGACAATGTGAAGGGAAAAACGGATTATGAAAAAGAGTTGTTTTTTCATGATTACTTGATTGAACACTGTGCTTACCATGAGGATACGGGCAACTGGCAGGCCTACACGGCCGCCGGCGCATTGCTGAATGGAAAGGCGGTGTGCGAAGGGTATTCACGCGCGTTCCAACTGCTTTTGAATCAAGAAGGAATCGACAATTATCTGATGACAGGCTCGGCCCGCGACCCAAGCGGCCGCGTGGACGGCCACATGTGGAATCTTATCACCCTTGATGGCGCGCCCTATCATGTAGACGTCACGTGGGATGATCCGGTGGGTAACGAGCAGCTTGCGCCAAGCCACGCTTATTTTAACTTGACCGATCAAATGATTGCTGCAAACCACTTGACCTTTCAGCCAGAGGCGCCTGGGTGCAGGGAAACTGCCGCGAATTTTTTTGTGCGGAATCATCTCTATTTTTCTCGGTATGGGGATGAGACAAGAGCGCGGATTGTGGAAGAAATTGAGCAAACCATTTCCCTAGGCCGTTGGAATCTAGAGTTTTGCTTTTCTAGCCGCGCGGCGTATGAAGAGGCGATTGCGGATCTTTTCGACAGGGAGCGGATCTATCGCCTGTTGGAACGGGCGAACCTATCCGGCGGGCAGAAGCTCCAAACAAACGCGGTGCAGTATCAATGCAGCGACGAGATGTTTGTGATAAACCTGACCTTAGAAAAAGGGTGATGAATATGGATCAAAAAAGGATTGAAGCCGCTGTGCGCGAATTGCTCCTGGCCATCGGGGAGAATCCGGACCGGGAGGGACTGCTGGAAACGCCGCGCCGGGTCGCGGCCATGTATGAAGAGGTGTTTTCCGGCTTGCAGGATGATCCCCGGCGGCACCTGAAGCTGTTTCAGGAGGGCAACAATGATGAAATGGTCATTGTGCGGGATATTCCAATGTATTCCATGTGTGAGCACCATCTGCTTCCTTTTATCGGGCGGGCTCATATTGCATATATCCCGAGTGATGGCCGGGTGATCGGCCTGTCAAAGCTTGCGCGGATTGTGGAATGCTTTGCAAAACGCCCCCAACTTCAGGAGCGACTCACCTCACAAGTGGCGGATTTTCTGTTTGAGGAGCTTTCCCCGCAGGGCGTAGCCGTGATTGTTGAGGCGGAACACCTGTGCATGACGATGCGAGGGGCCCGGGCGGCCGGCGCTCTGACGCAGACCTCCGCCCTGCGCGGCAGAATGCGCAGCGATGCAAAAACACGAGCGGAAGTGCTATCCCTTTTGCGGGATGGACGTTCTCTTTAAATCAATCCGGCAAGGAGTTTTTGAAATTGGATAGATTTTATGGGGAGGGCTTTTGCCTCCCGTTGGGAAAGCGTACTTACACGATGGGCATACTGAATGTAACGCCCGATTCGTTTTCAGATGGCGGCAAATGGTTCAACCCGGATGCCGCGGCTGCCCATGCGCTTGAAATGCAAGCGCATGGAGCGGATCTGCTGGATCTCGGCGCGCAATCCACACGCCCGGGGCATGTAGAGATTCCACCGGAGCAAGAGCTTGCCCGGTTGGCGCCCGTTCTGGAGCGGCTGAAAGGAAATTTACACATTCCGATTTCCATCGATACGTATTACCCCCAAGTTGCGCAGAAGGCGCTGGAGCTCGGCGCCCAGATCATCAATGATGTTAGCGGCCGTTTCAGCGAACAGATGGCGCAGGTGATACGGAGCCATGGCGCGGGATGGATTGTGATGCATACGGGTGGCGGGACGGCCGACACGCAGGAGGCCTATCCAGAGGGGGTCACGGCTAACGTTCGGGCCTTTTTTCAAACCATGGCGCAGCAGGCGGAGCGCTTCGGCATTCCGGGGCACGCCCTATGCATGGACCCTGGCATTGGATTTGGAAAATCGTATCAAGAAAACTTGACGCTTCTCAGAGATACGGCGCACTTGCGTTTGCCGGGATATGCCCTGCTGGTGGGCGTATCCCGTAAGCGCGTGGTTGGGCAGGCCACAGGCGTAGAAAAAGCGGCGGACCGCATGTTGGGCACAGTAGCTGCAAACGTGGCGGCAATTGCGGGCGGATGCGACATCATTCGCGTGCATGATGTATTAGAATGCGTGGAGAGCGCCAAAATGGCTGACGCTATTTTTCGCCAGTCTGCAAAAGGGGAGGGCCCGGCAGATGGATAAAATTTTGATTCGCGGACTGCGCATTTTTGCCTTTCATGGCGTAAATCCGGAGGAAAAAGAGGACGGGCAGCTTTTTATTATTGACCTAACGGCGGCATTGGATTTGCGGGAGCCATGTGAGACGGATCGCTTGGAAACCACGGTAAGCTATGCGAAGATTATAAAAACCATTCGCCGTGTGATGCAGTCCGGCAAGAACGATCTGCTGGAATTTACCGCACAGCAGGTGATCAATGCTATTTTTGCAGAATATCCGTTGGTTCAGCAGGTTGAAATCAGATTGAAAAAGCCAAACGCGCCCATTCGGGCGGATTTTGATTATGTTGCGGTTGAATTAATAAGGGGGAGAAATGAAAAATGAATACGGCGATTATCGGCATGGGAACGAATCTTGGTGACAGGATGGACAATCTGAATCGTGCGGTTCAGGCCTTGAAGCGATTGCCACGAACAAAGGTGACCGGCGCCTCTCATCTTTATGAAACGCAGCCTGTGGGCTACCTGGAGCAGGGGCCGTTTTTGAATGCCAACCTAATGGTTGAAACAGACCTCTCCCCAATGGCTTTGCTCGGCGGATGCCTTGGCATCGAGGCCGCATTCGGCCGGGAGCGGACCATTCCAAACGGGCCGCGTATTCTTGATTTGGATCTGTTGCTCTATGAGGGGATGCGATCGGATTCTTTTGAACTGACACTACCGCACCCGCGGATTCTGGAACGGGCGTTTGTAATGGTCCCTATGATGGATTTGTATCCTTCCGGCCGTGCGCCCGGCCTTTATTTCGCGCCGCATCTTAAGGAAATCGGCGCCGCGGGCGTTGAGCGCTTTCAGGCGGAGTTGACACTGTAAAGGGCATATCAATGTTTTTTTACATAACCGGAGCCGTACCCGCACGGCTTCGGTTTCTTTGCATATCAGGTGATTGATTCAGGATAAAATTGGACTTGTAAAAAAATAAAACTTACATTTAGATAAAAAATATGCTACAATAGATTCAAACAGGCCGCAAAGTTTCAAGCTTTGAAACTTGGAATCATTAGAAAAATGCCTTCCGCAGAGCGGCAACGCTTTTCGCAGGAGTTGGCTTTGATAGTAAAAACAAATCAACGTGTTGTTTGCCTCGCGAAACGTAAGTCCGGTTGAGGGAGACAATGCGTTTTTTGATTATGGGCAGAAGCTGGTGAGAGAAATGTTTCAAAAAGATGATATGGTTCGGTATGGCGCGCATATCGTGTGCAAAGTTGAGGATATTACGGAGAAAAATTTTAATGGCGAGGCAATTCGATATTATGTGCTACGGCCTATCTATAATGATACCAGCACAATTTATGTTCCCATACACAACCATGCGTTGACACAGAATATGCGTAAGGTTTTATCCAAGGAGGAACTCCAGTCGTTGATTCAAACAATGCCGCATGAAGAATCTCTTTGGATTGAAAACGAGGAAGTGCGCAAAGCGCAATATCAGGAAATTCTTGCCAGCGGCAATCGTACCGGTTTGATTGGGATGCTGAAGGCTTTATATCTTCATCAGCGCGAGCAGCAGGAGAAGGGGAGACGGCTGCATATGTCAGACGATCACTTTTTTAAGGAAGCGGAAAAAATGTTGCATGAGGAGTTTGCGTTGGTGCTCGGCATCCCCAGAGAGCAGGTTGTTCCCTATATTTTGAAACAGCTTCAGGGGGAGCAAAAAAATTGTGGATAACCATCTCGCATGCGCTTGTTCCACGCGATTGAAAACCACCCTGCTTATGGATCGCTTTGAGCGGCGGGATGAAAATGGCCAGCCTCTTTACCGAGAGCTCCATTTGACAGATTGCTTTTGCGTTTGCCGGCAGGGGGGATGTTATGCCGTCTCTCTGTGGATTGAGCGATGGGATTGGCGCGGCCGTTTTCAAAACGATTTTATGACCTTTAGCCGGTTTAAGCAAAATATTGCAGGTAGATGCTTTTCCGTGTGTGGAAAGGGTTTGCCCGCCGTGATCCAGCAAATATTTTTGCAGAAGGATTGGGAGGTGGGGCGCTTTCTCTTCCCGGATGCGGTTCTTCTGCACGCACAGCGCTCAGCAGATCGAGCGGGGTTTGGCAGCAGTATTCGTACCGGCATTAAGCGTTATGGGGAAACCGGGCAGTATCTGATTACCGGCGCTACGCTGCGCAGAGTATCCTGTGAAGGCCGTAGGCATTCTGATAAAAATACAAGGGCGCGTTGCAAAACGCTCCTTGCGGAAGCGCATCATGAGACAAACCGTGGTTTCGGGCGCGCAAATCCTGAATTTTGCCTGCGTGAGGCAAAAACGGTTTTTTAAAAGGGGCTGTTGCAAAATGCATTGCATTTTGCAACAGCCCTTTTTAGGACGCTCTGTGGAGAACTTATGGTTCAAACGGCCGCAGTTTTTGCTCGGCCTGCTTCATGCACTTTTCATAGTGCTCAATTTTGCGGTCCAGCCGGTCCAGCGTTTGCTGCATCTCTTGCATACGGGCAAAAAGCTGCTCCCGCTGCTCAATCAAAATTTGTTTCCTAGCCTCCTGTGTACTGGCCCCCTGCTGGAACAGCTCGACATATTCGATCAGCGCCTCTACCTGGATCCCTGCGCCGCGCATGCATTTGATGAATTCCACCCATCCGCAATCCTGCTCCGTATAATCCCGGATGCCGCTTTGATTGCGATGGACGTGCGGCAGCAGGCCGACCCGCTCATAATAACGCAGCGTATCCGCGGTTAAACCATAAGCCCTGCTCACCTCTGCAATGGTCATTGCAATCACCTCCGATTGTTTTTGGCATGATTGTAGCACCTGGAGTGGACTCCAAGTCAAGCCCTTTCTGGCTGATATGATTTTATTTCCATCTTGCAGTGTTTATTCGGCCTGAAAAACAGGCTGCGGCGCTCATAGCCCTGAGCGCCGCTTTTTCGGTTTACCATTAGTAAAATTTTAAAAGAGAACTGCCTTTATTCTGCTTTGCCGCTCTGAAATACAACAGCAACCGCTGCGCGACCGTTGCCATACACTGTAGAGGCGCCCATCTGGCAGATCATCTCCGGCGGATAGCCCAACGCTGCCTCCAGCGTTTCGGCGGCCTCCTTCGCCTCCTTTTCCCGCTTGGCATATGTGATAAAATAAGGAGAGCGCGTTGCAAAAATTGCCTCGCGACAGTATTCCACAAATTTTGTAAAGGTATTCTGCACCCCATAGGTGCCCTCAAGCGGCTCCATTTCCCCCTGCGAAACGCGGACGATTGGAAAGGCGCGCGTGATCGCTATTGCGATAGAGCGCATGATTTCAAACGCCCCATTGGCGGGAACATATCGCATGCTGAATGAAGTGATATAGATCTCAATGTGCCGGAACCAATCCTCTAAAAAGGCAAGGATATCAGCACACGCCATGCCTTCTCCCGCCTTTTGTGCCGCTTGCAACACTGCCGCGCCGAACGCGATGGAATACGTTTTGGAATCGATCACATGGATGCGCAGCTGTGCGTCCGGATGCTGTGCGTAAAACAGCGCCCGTGCCTGATCTGCTGCGCGCCAAGTTGTCATAAAAGAGCTGCCTGCCGTAACGGTGACCACATCTGTATAGCCATGGCGGCAGGCCTTATCGTACCGATCCAGATACACAGCGGCCGGGATCTGCACAGCCGTCATTTTTTCGTACTCCGGCATCATTTCATAGAATTCTTCATTGGTGAAATCAATGCTTTCATAGCAGGGCTTTCCGTCGATTTGGAAAAGGACCGGCAGAAGCTCGATATCCCAGCGCTCGGCGTCCTCTACGGAGATGTCGCTGCTCGTATCGGTGATGATGCGGATTTTATCCATATAGAATCCTTCCTTTCTGTTTGGCCTGCGGTAACTCCACAGCCCGGCGGTTATTCTTCCCAACAATACTGCGTCAGGTTCCCTTCCCACTGCAAATCGGGAAAATCCCATTGCCTCAGCGCCTCATAAACGCCGATTGCCACGGAATTGGAAAGGTTTAGGCTGCGCAGGCCTTTTCGCATCGGCAGGCGTACACAACTTTCCGGGTTTTCGTGTAAAAGCGATTCCGGTAATCCCTTGGTCTCCTTGCCGAATACGAGATAGGCGCCATCTGGATAGCTGATATCACTGTAACGGTTTGGAGCCTTTGTTGAAAAATAATAGAAAGGCCCGCTGTTTTTTCCAAAAAAGCTTGCAAGGCTATCGTAATAGGTGATATCCAGCAGGTGCCAGTAGTCAAGCCCCGCGCGCTTTAGTTTTTTATCGTCTATTGTAAAGCCCATCGGGCCGACCAGGTGGAGGCGCGCGCCTGTCGCAGCACAGGTGCGGGCTACGTTGCCGGTGTTTTGCGGAATTTCCGGCTCCACGAGCACAATATTTAAGGATGCCATTCTTCGTCATTTCCTTCCGGATCAATTTTCAATGCAGCTCACAAGCCTAAAGCACGGATAAAGTCGGGCAGCCCCTCCTCAAAATTCACGCCAAAGCGCAGGTCGGTTCCCGCCGCTTTCGTGCGCAGGATGCTGCCGCAGGTCAGATCGACCGCTATGCGCGCAGACTCCTCCAAAGAGCGGCCGCGCATCCGCGCCGCAAGCAGTGCGCTGGCAAACACATCGCCCGTTCCATGATAGAATCCTTCCACTTTGGGGGAAAATATATAATGCGGCGCATGGTCGCCAAGCGTGAGGCTTGCCGCGCCATACTGCTTTTCATCAAACCATACGCCCGTAAGCACCGCCTGTTTCGCACCCAGCAAAAGAAGCCCGTGCAGCAGGCGTTCGATATAGGCCTTGTCATACGGGCCCTCCCGATAGGTTTCCCCGGTAAGCATGGCGGCTTCAGTAATGTTGGGAACGATCAAATCTGCATGCATGCAGAGGCTTTTCATCTCCTCCACAAAAGGCGGATCAAACGTTTTATATAGCTTACCGCCATCCGCCATAGCGGGATCAACAAGCACGAGCGTGCCCTCTGAACGAAACGTGCCGATAAAATCCCGGACGATTGAAACCTGCTCAAAGGAACCCAGATAGCCACTATAGACCGCGTCAAACTGAAGCCCCAGCCGCTGCCAGTGTGCCATAATCGGCCGCAGGTCAGCGGTGAGATCCCGATAGGTGAAATCCGCAAAGCCACCGGTATGCGTGGAGAGCACTGCCGTGGGGATAACAGCCGCTTCGATTCCCGCCGCGGACAAAATCGGCAAGGCCACTGTTAAAGAGCATTTCCCAAAGCAGGAGATATCATGAATGGCAGCCGCCCGTTTCTGGCGATTCATAAATGTGCATCTCCCTTTCTACTGGCTCAAAATGAAAAACGGCGGTTTACTTGAGGCCCTTCCCTGCAACGTCCGCCTTACCATACCCTTCCTGTTGATCAGATTGTGGGAAGGCTTTTGACACGTAAAATTATTTTACCTATTCCATTGCGCGAGGCGCAATGGGCGGCGTAGCCGCAGGGCGTCAGCCCGAATCAATGCTTCAATGTTCTCCGAAGTTTGAGATTCGTGAGGTTATTTAGCAGAGAACCGAAAGCGTAAGCGCGGTTCGAAAGCCAATGTTCTCCGAAGCTCTTGGAAGCTTTGCTTCCTTAGAGATTCGTGAGGTTATTATACCATTCAACCTGCCGTTTGAAAACCAGAAATTGCTTTTTCATTTATTTTAAAAATTTTGAGCTGTAAAATCTGTCATCAATATCTCACTTTCGGGCAGACATACTAAGAGAGAATTCAATAAGGATGGAGGCGAAAAAATGCACACGAATAAATCAAATATCGCAAAAGGCATCGGCATCGCAATGGCAGTCGGCGGCGCGACAGCGATGCTCAGCAGCACCATGATGAGCTCTTCCGCGAAACGCCATGCGAAGCGCAATATGGGCAAGGCGGTCAAAGCGGTTGAAGACATTGTGGGCGGCATTCAGTCGGCAATTAAATAAGTGAGGCAAAAAGCCGCCCTGACGGCATTCTCTCCTGCCGAGGGGCGGCGGCTTCTTAAACATTACAATCTCATTACAATTGCAGGGAAATCGTTGCCGGTTCGACGGGCACGTCATATAATGAAATTCAACCGGCGCTCATCATTTCCCCCGGAGGGAAGAAAAGGAGCGATTACATGATTCGATTCTACAAAAAATCTATTAGCCTGATGTTGGCAGTACTGCTCTGCCTGCCGCTCGCCGCTTGCTCTAGGGAGGAGAAAACAGGGGAATTAAACCCACCGCCCTCCGCCACCCAGGAGGACACAATCACACCGGAGCTGAGCGTCACACTGCCGGGCGCTCCTTCCCAAACAGCTGTGCCAACCCTGCCGTCCGCGTCTACCACCGCCTCTGGTGGAAATAGCGCAGAGCCCGCACAGGCGCAGCCCGTTCGGCGCGAGTGTGTCACCGGCGCGGCAAAGGAAAACGCTGGAACCTATACGGGGCTTTCTCCACTCCCTTGCGTCACCTTTGAGGTAACGGACCCTGAGAATAGCCGCGGCCTTTCGACAAAGGGCGTAGGTTACGGTTTTGGCGTGGCGAAGGATGGAAAGCCGCATGATATTTCTATCAATAATCAAAAGTTATTTGACAAATACCATGCGCTTGCGCTCGATACCAAATCTACGCAGAAGGTATTGTATCTGACCTTTGACTGTGGCTATGAAAACGGCTATACAGCAAAAATCCTCGATGTGTTGAAGGAAAAGAAGGTGCCCGCCGCCTTTTTTGTTACAGTGCCTTATCTGAAGGACAGCCCGGAGATTGCCGCCCGCATGATAAAAGAGGGCCACATCGTTGGAAACCACTCCAACACCCATCCGGTTTTCCCCACCATCAGCCGTACGAAAATGGCACAGGAAATCCAGGAGTGCGACAACTATCTGCGCGAGCATTTTGGCTATAGCGCGCCGTTTTTCCGCTTCCCTACCGGGGAGTATTCCGATAGCGCATTAGATCTCGTACAATCACTAGGATATACGAGTGTGTTTTGGTCTGTCGCCTATGGGGACTATAACGTCAACAAGCAGCAGGGCAAGCAATATGCCTTTGACAAGGTGACTGCCCGCTTGCATCCGGGCGCGGTGCTTCTCCTGCACGCGGTTTCAAAGGATAACACGGCGGCGCTTGGCGAAATCATTGATTGGGCGCGAGAGCAAGGGTATGTGTTCAAGGCATTGACAGAGTATCAGGGTTAAACATTTCGTGTTTCGTGATAGTAAAGAGCGCATTGCAGCATATGCTGCAATGCGCTCTTTTAGTAGACGCTCATTCACCAATCCATCGTATAGCTTGTGACCATTTTCAGTTTTATGTTTGTAAGCGGAATTTCCATTCCCTCTGCGACAAGCGTTGCGGAAACCGTGTCGTTCAATGTGTAGGTTGCCGAAAGCATGTTGCCCGATTTTGCATCTACCACGCAAGTTATGCTGCTGTCGTGGAAGGTGTTTGATATGGTTTTCATCTGCATGCCTTCCTCCTGCATGGAGTCGTTGATTTCATTTAAATCCATGACGGTAAACACTTTCCCGTGCGCGCTGTTTGCAACATTGGTTATGCCCTTTTCTGTGTTCAGCACAATTTTAATGGTATATTTTCCGTTGCTCAGGGTTCGTGTTGCGCTTTTAACCGCAGTGTAGGAGAGCTGGCTGGCCCAGCTCTTCCCGGCAACCGGGAACGCCTTGTTTAAGTTGGCGCCTTTCCGAACGGAGCCGGAATCCGTTTCGTCAAAGGTCGGGAAGCCCGGTATCCCGAGGGACATGGACATGCTCAAATCATATTTCAGGCCCGGCTTGCCCGTTTTCACCTTATTGGCTGCTTTGTTGAAGTATTCAACAATATCCTTCTTGCTGTTTGCCTGGGTAGTGCCCGGCCTGGTCGTGGTTGGGCGGGAAGTGTTTGGCCGTGCTGTGCCGGGCACACTGCTGCCGGGGCGCTTTTGCGTTATTGAGGGGGAGGCGCCGGGCTGGTTTTTGTTTGTCGTCTGCCCGCTGCTGCCCTGGGGATTTGCGGCGGCTGTGCCGCCAGCCTGCTCATCCGCATTCTGTGATTCTCCCGGGATTGCGGCGTCTGCTCCTGTTACTGTGCCAGGCTCCTGAGTGGAGGAGGCGCCGGCATTCGGGCCCGTTGAGAGGGCATCCTGATCCTTACCGCCGCATCCTGCGAATAAAGTTACGATCAAGCACGCTGCCATTAACACTGTAACGAATTTTCGGTTCATTTGAAAAAATCCTTTCCGGTTAAAAATGATAAAGATTGTTTCCCTTCGTTCTCTCTTATCATTTACGCTGTTACCACTTCATGGTGAAAGCCTGCGTTGTCGTTACATTCATTGTCATGCTGATCGGAAACACCGATAGTTTTGAAATAGAGATCTTCATTGTTACGTCTGTATAATATTTTGCCGAAAGCATGCGGCCTGTCTTTGCATCCACCACACAGGAGATTTTACAGCCGCTGTAGTTGGTGGAAAAGCTCATATTTTTAAGCAGCGCCTGCGCCTCGGCGTCGCCGGACTGGGCCGCCAGATCCATCAGTTCTTCCGTATCATAACAGGTGAACGCCTTGCCATGATTGCTGGTAACAGGCTTTGGGTTTTTCTCGTCCTTCATCGAGATGGCGATGTAATATTTCCCGTCCTTTTCCGAACAGGTTGCGCTCTTGATCCCTTTCACATCCAGCTTGCTTGCCCAGCTTTGCCCGGCCACAGGGAAAACGTCGTTAAGATTGGCGCCTTTCTTATAAGATTGGCTGCTGTTTTCCGCCTCGCTGGTGCCTGTAATATTCTCCCGCACGCGCATAGTCGCCTTTGCCTCCAAGGCCGGCTTGCCTGACTTCACCTGGTTCGCAGCCGTGTTAAAATAGGCGACGATCTGCTGCACGGTGCTGAGGTTTTTTACCGGCGTTCCGCCGGAGGGCTTTTCATCCTCAGAGCCCCACACGGCGGCATCTGTTGCCGTCTCCTCCGGTTTTACTGCCGGAAGCGTTGCATTGGGGTCGGTCAGCTGGCCCAGGATTTCCTCTGGGATACCAAGGTCAGAAAAAGAATCTGTTCCGTCTTGCTTGCCGCTCGTCGGCTTGGAGCCGGATTGAGTGGCATTGCCGTTCTTCGACGGCGTATGGGATTCCTCTCCGGCGGGCTTGCTGCCAAGTATGGATTCGCCTCCGCTTTCTGTAACGCCGGACGGCTGCGGATCGTTATTTGCCCGATAAACGTGGACGCTCCAGAAGGTTAGCCCGGCAACAGCTAACAGGATCGCCAAAACGGCCACGATGATTACAACGATTTTTTTGGTGTTTTTTTGCTCGGTTTTCATCATAAAACCGCCTTTCCGGACCGAAAATCAGTCCTCATCAAGCTTGAGCACGGCCATAAACGCCTCCTGCGGCACTTCGACTGTGCCGAAATGACGCATACGTTTCTTGCCTTCCTTCTGCTTTTCCAGCAGCTTCTTTTTGCGGGTGATATCGCCCCCGTAGCACTTGGCCAACACATCCTTGCGCATCGCCTTGACGGTTTCGCGCGCAATGATTTTTCCACCAATGCCGATCTGGATCGGAATTTCAAACATTTGGCGCGGGATATTTTCTTTCAGTTTCTCCGCAATCTTCCGCGCACGCGCATACGCTTTCTCCGTATGGATGATGAACGACAGCGCATCAACCGCATCCCCATTCAACAGAACATCGAGCTTGACAAGATCCGAGCGCTGGTATTCTGAAATCTCATAATCAAAAGAGGCATAGCCCCGCGTGCGGGATTTGAGCGCATCGAAGAAATCGTAAATGATCTCATTGAGCGGCAGCTCATAATGGATATCCACACGATCAGCGGCAAGATAGGTCATATCCCGAAACACGCCGCGACGATCCTGGCACAGCTCCATAATCGCGCCGACATAATCAGAGGGCGCATAGATATGAGCATTTGTCATCGGCTCCTCACAAAAATCAATCCTTGCGGGATCGGGGTAGTGGGTGGGATTATCGACCTCCAGGCATTCGCCGTCCGTCATATGAATTCGGTAAACAACACTGGGGATGGTTGTCACTAAATCGAGATCATATTCGCGCTCCAGGCGCTCCTGAATAATTTCCAAGTGCAGCAGCCCCAAAAAGCCGCACCGGAAGCCGAAGCCAAGCGCGCCGGAGGTTTCCGGCTCATAGGAGAGGGAAGCGTCGTTGAGCTGCAATTTTTCCAGCGCATCGCGCAGCGCCTCATAATCCGCGCCGTCCGCCGGATAAACGCCGCAAAATACCATAGGATTTGCCCTGCGGTAACCAGGCAGGCTTTCCGCGGCCGGGTTATTGGCCAATGTGACGGTATCGCCCACCTGCGCATCGCGCACTGTTTTGATGGATGCGGTAATATAGCCGACTTCTCCCGCACAGAGGCGCTCGGCGGGCTCCATTGCGGTTGCACGCATATAGCCGACTTCCACAACGGTAAACTCTGCGCCCGTGGACATAAAGCGCATGGTATCCCCTGCTCGGATGGAGCCATCCATCAGCCGCACATAAACGATAACGCCCCTGTAGCTGTCATATATTGAATCAAATACCAGGGCGCGCAGCGGAAGGTCGTCATCCCCCGTGGGGGCAGGAATGTCCTGTACAATGCGTTCGAGCACCTGCTCCACATTCTCGCCGGTTTTGGCGGAAACGCGAGGTGCCTCCATGCATGGCAGGCCGATTACATCCTCCACCTCCTGCGCGACGCGTTCCGGCTCTGCGGCGGGAAGGTCAATTTTATTCACAACCGGAACGAGCTCCAGATCATGATCCAGCGCGAGATAGGTATTCGCCAGCGTTTGCGCTTCAATGCCCTGCGACGCATCAATGATCAGAACCGCGCCTTCGCAGGCTGCTAAAGAGCGAGAAACCTCATAGTTAAAATCCACATGGCCGGGTGTGTCGATCAGGTTAAGCTCATAGGTCTGCCCGTCCTGCGCGGTATAGTCGAGCTTTACTGCGTGGGCCTTTATGGTAATCCCGCGCTCGCGCTCCAGATCCATATTATCCAGCAGCTGCTCTGTCATATCCCGCTTGGCGACAGATTGGGTTAATTCCAGCAGCCGGTCCGCCAAGGTTGACTTCCCGTGATCGATATGTGCAATGATGCAAAAATTTCGGATATGGTCTTTTGAAACGGGCAAACCCTATCACCTCGTAAAATATTTCAATCCATCTTACCACAGCAAGCATAGGTTTCGCAAGCTTTTTACACACAAAGGCAAAGCTTGGCAGACGCCGGAAGATTTCGTTTATACTGCCTCGGAAAAAGAATAGGATGACAAACCGGTTCGGGTATGCTATAATAAGCAATAATTATTTTTTGGATCAAAAGCATCCCAATGGAGGAGAGTCAGCCGCATGGAAATAAAAGAGGCATTGGCGCTTATTTATAAAAGCGTTTCACCGGTTTTAGAGGAAAACGGCTTTGAGCCGGTTTACCCGCTGGGCATCCGTAAAAGCGAAATCCCAATTGAGGAGCAGGCGGACAAGCTGCTCATTAGCTTCCAAGGCGGGAAGGGAGCCGTCCGGATTGCGTATAAAGGGGAGCGCATGGTTCTCCTCTGCACAGATATCAACGCCTCCGAGGCAACCGATGAGGATTATAAGCAGGCCTCCCTCTCCCTGTTTGACCCTTCTACGGCGGATGACAAGGATATTCGCTATATCGGCAATGAGTTTTCTGACACTGTGCGTCAAAAATTTGGGAAAAAAGATCGTGGCACTGCGAAAACAAAGCTTCCCACGCCCGTTTCTAAATCCGCAGCGAAAAGCGGCGCACTTGCCTATGATCCGAATACGCTTGCCAGCCGGTTTACCACCATGTATCCTGAATTGCGCGAAATGTATAAAGCCAATATTGAAAAATACGGCGACTTTCTTGCGGAGGAGTTCTTCCGTGAGTATGGCACGCCGGCTGCAATGCAAACGATTCGGCAAAATGATAAACAACGTATGAAGAAGCTGTTTAACCTCCTAGATGATATCTATGAGGATGGCACAAATGAAACGCAAAGCCTCATCGCGGTGACGATCCTCGGTGCGATGCACACAGATCCCCAGTTGGTAGAGAATGCAAAGGAATATATGAGCGAAACGCTTGCTCAGCCGGTGCTGGCCGTCGTTCGCTATTTAAATTCTCCCGCAGGCAAACGGGCGGAGAAGAAGCTGGAGAATCCGCCTCCTTATAAGCCCAAAAAGGCGCAGAAAGAAAAGGGAATGTTCCGCCAGATGCTTGGCTTGTGAGCAGCCCTGCGTAAAAATGATTCAGACCACAGCGCGAATGGAGGCGCTGTGGTCTTTTTTGATATGGCTTATTCGCACAATATAATCCAATGGGCTATTGAAACAGGAAAGCATCAGTGTACAGGCTGAAAACCGATGTGTACCCCTGTACACTGATGCAAGTGATCTAAAAGAGGCAAGACTTCCGACCATCGAAATTTAAAAAATGCCTCTTGAGCGTTGAAGAAGAATGTTAAAAGGATCTGCCGCGAAATGCAAGGCATTTTGCGGCAGATCCCCTTTTAAAACTGTTTTTGCCTCACGCAAGCAATTTTTTGGCTTCGCACGCCCGAAACCGCGTTTTTTCGTGACGAGTTTCCGCAATGAGCGTTTTAAAACGCGCCCTGTTCTGACTACGCTTCCGGAAAAGCCTTATTTCTTTTTGCGTGTGACGATCAAAAGGCCACAGGCTGCCAATGAAGCGAGCACTGCCCCTCCGACTACAAGAGAATCCCCGGTATCGGCAATCTCCGGCGCCTGTGTTTGGGCGGTAGGTGTGGTCTCAGTACCATCGGCTGTTATTTGTGCCTGCGTTTCGCTTTGCGTGTCAGTGGGCTCCTGCGTCACAGCGGGCTGTGTGGGTTCCTCAGGCGCAACAATCGATCCTTCCGTGGAGGGCGCTGTGGTCAAAGGATGATCCGGCGCCTCAATCCCAAATAGCGAAAGGTCAATAGAAGCGACAAACGCCTCCTGCGCAGGTGCAAGCAAATGCGCTCCATCGCTTGTGAAATCATCCGGCATCTTGGCGGGGTCGGATGGATCCTTCAGGCAATCGAGGTTGATTGCGCCGTCGGCTTGATCGGTGGTGCGCACCCATTGCGTAAGCTGATCGCACATTGCCTGTGCTTCCGGCGTCCACTCCAAATCGACTTGGCCGGTTTTTAGCAGGTCGCGCGTGTAACCTTTCCAAGGAGACATTTCTGCAAACACAATCTTTACGCCGTTCGCATGCGCCATTGCAATCAGTTGTTGATAACCCGCCACCAGCTCTTCCACAGAGGCCTCAGGCACCAGGCCGATCATGCTGTAGCAGCGCGGATGCAGGATATCGTTTAACCCAATTTTTACCAGCGTATATTTCACGCCGGGTTGATCAAGCGCATCTTTTTGGAAGCGGTCGATCATGGCCTTGCCATAGATGCTTCCTGTCGGCCCTACGCCATCGCTGAGCAGGCAATTGCCCACAATCGATTTTTGCAGCACGCCTACCTTATTTTCACCAGTCTCGTCCATGATCCGCTTGGCAAGCAGTTTTGGAATATCGTTGCTCGTGGTTGAATCGCCGATGACAACGATGGAATAGGCGTCCGCATCCGCGTAAACATCCAATCCGCTGAGCAGCGGAACGACAGAAACCAATGTGCCGAACGATAGCTTGATTCCGTTGAGCTTCTGATCTTCTGTGTGGTTACCAAAAGCCAGATAGGTCGTCGCGCCATACAGGGCCATCGTCTGCACCATGCCAAAATCCTGCGCATAGTAGGTAACGCACAGATCCTCCAACGCGCGCACCTCCATATCCACTGGGTCACAATAGATAGTGCCCCCTGCCGGGATGGCAACCTTCCGGCTGCCGTTGAACGTGACGGGGATGCTGCTCCCTGACACAATCTCTGCACCGGAATCGCCTTTGGCGCGCGCAATGCTTGCCTGGTCAATAACAAGCGGCGAAGAGCCGTTTTCATTGGAGAGGCAGAATCGCACCTTATTGCCGCCAAGCGTCGGCGTCAACCGAATGCGGGCAGTCATATTTTTTACAAATGGAGAAATAGATAGCCCTTCTGTGTTTTTTTTGCCCTCCAGAAGCGAAACGGAGATATCCGTCATTCCAGCGCTCCAGGAGCCAACCCAATGCTTCTCGTTGGTAAGCGCTCCGGCTCCGACCGCTGCTGTGCCCACCAGCAGCGCGATGCTAAGAAGCAATACCAAAAGTTTTCTGCATTTTTTCATCAATATGCCCCCTTCAAAAAGATATTTTTACCATACATTTGACGGTAATACACCTTTTAGACTATAACTTTAGCATTCAAAAAGGATGGCTGTCAACAGATTTCGATAAAAAATATAAACAGAATATTAATTCTATATAAATTTAACACAAATTTTAATGGATTTATCCCATAAATGAAGACTTCCGGCTGCATCAATGCGGCCGGAAGCACAGAAGGGAACCATAAATTTAGATGGGGAAGCAGAGGATTGTGGCAGCAAGCATGCACTGTGCCGCATAATACGTAATAATGTTTAGGCAGCGCAACGAATATTTTTTACGATCCGTAAAATTGAGAAGCGCCAGCGTCCCGTCTGAAATGGCGAACAGCAACGCCCCGCCCCCCAGTAAAAACAGGATGGAAAAGCGCAGTGGGAACCCTGCGCGCACACAGGAAATGGCTAGATAACATGCATGGATAACCATTGCGGCCAAAATAGCCGTGTAAAGGGCCATTGGAATTTTCAACTTCCCAGCCTCCACTTGCAGGGGCTTCATCAAGAGAGCGGCGGCAGCAAGCACCAAAATCAGGATGAGAATCTCATACCAGGCCACTGGGCTCTGGCCCGGAAACAGCCTGCTGAACGCGATAGCATATGCCGCCAGGTAGAGGATATGTGACAGGGCAAATGCAATCATCCCATATAAAAAGAATTGCTTCTTTTTTATAATCGCCTCATAATGCAGCAGCGCATCCCCAATAAAGGAGCCAACCAGAGCGCCAAGCACCAGCCAGGAATAGGCAGAGTAGTTTTTGGCATGGAATATAGCGCATAAGCCGACCACCAAAAATAGAGCGGAGCAGAGCTGTTTATAGGCGAGCGACCGATAACTGCGGTTCGGCCATTCGTTCTTTAAAAAAATAGGAACAAAAATAACCTCCAGCACAATTGCAGCAAACATCAGTATTTGCAAAACATTCAATTGCTTTCTCTCCTTTGGGTGAAATCCGCACGGGGAAGCTACAGGTTAGAAAAACAGGATCGTACTCGCTAGCAAAACCTGCGCCGCATAATAGGTGCCGATATTGAAACATTTAAGCGGGAATGTTTTTTTAGGCCCAAAGTTCAGCATTGCCAACGTCGCATCCGAAAGCACAAAACACAGGGAGCCAACAATCAGCACGGCCGCTGCCGCACCGCACAGCGGCGTTCCCGCAATGAGGCAGCGGATGCCGAGCGAGCTGGCCTTTACCATCATCGTAACCAAAATGCACATATAGAAGGCGGCTGGGAGTTTTGCCTTCCCAGGGTTGATCTGCAAACGGCGGGAGCCCGCCAAGCCGATTATCACAACCGCCGCAATACAAAGGCATTCATAAGGATTAAAAAAACCAGCCTCTGGGAATGTTTTTTGTAGCGCGGTGCAAAAGGCCACTACATAGAAGATATGCGCGGTGAGGAAGCTAAACAAGCCGAGCAAGAAGTAGAGCATCTTGCTGCTGACATGAAGAAAGAAATCCCCCAGCCAGGAAAAACCGAGACCGCACAAAATCCACAGCGCATAGTGGGAAAAACGCCCAGCCAACAGAATTGATAACACGCCCACTAAGATAAAAAGGGTGGAACAAATCATTTTTAGCAAAAGGGATTTTTTTGTTTTTTTTGGCCATCCGGCCTTTAGAAAAAAGGGGACGACCCCCGCCAACAACAAAATCGTTATCGCCATCAAGATCCGGTAACCCGTCAATCAAAGCACCTCCGCAAATTATTGCCGCATGATCTTTGCCGCTCCAAAAGGCACTGGAGCTTTTCCTATAGAAACAGGATGGGGAGGCAGAACGTTTTGAGATTTCTCCCCTTTGCATTGTCAGAAGAGGCCCTTTTATGCTCCGCCCGCCGCGGAACCCTGCCGAAGAAATATGCAGCAGGGCTCCTGCATTTGCAGCGGTGCTTTATACCAGCCTGCCCTTATGCACCGGCTCGGCGATTCGCCAAACCTGGTGCATGGCTTTCTTGAGCAAGTTGCTGAGCACCGGGTTTTTCACCAAATCATCAATCCCCTCCGCGATATTGTATGCCATATCCTTCAGAGGAGGAGTCGTGCGGGGCGTCATGCGCACACGGTTCCCTTTGAATACAAAATGAAGCTTGCGCACTGCAATGGTTTGCAGCGGGCGAATCCAAACATCCAGCGTTTGTTCGTCTTTCCAGGCGGCGGAGCAGCATACCTTATAGTCGATCTGCCCGAGGCGGATCTGCCCATAGCGGTAATGCCCATCCATACCGCACACAACGGTGTTTTCTTCATCGCCCTCCACCCAGGCCATCGTGCACTCATTTTCCTCAAAATGCATGCGGATGCGATCAATATTACCCGCCCTGTCCTTCGTCATATAGGTTGCGGCGAAGGGGAGCACGCTTGTCGGGAATCCGATGAGATTGATGAGTATCTTTTTTCGCAGGCGGATCGTTCTGCCTTCAATGCGCTGCTCTATCTCACTGTGGAAGGAGGCCTTCTGCACCGGCAGCGCCGCTTGCACGCACATCGCCTTCAAATCCACAGCGGGAGAGTTCGGCACTTCTCCTTCCTTGAGGAATATGCCGGGGAAATGCCGCCAGATGCAATCCCGTGTTTTTTGCTCGCTGACTTCGGCACAGTTGATGACCAGCTGCGCATCGTAATCTTTGAAAACAATGCCGAACTGGGAGAACATTCCATCCGATCGGTATGTGTTTTTTGCGCCGCCGCATTGCCAGAAGCAATAGCCGTAGCCTGCGCTGGCGTCGAGGTCCCGATTGGCAAAATTATCGGAATGGACCGATGTCGCCTCCTGCACCCACCGGGCGGGAATGACCTGCTTGCCCTCATAAATGCCGTTTTGCGCATAGCAGAGCGTAAACTTTGCAAAATCCTCCACCGGGAGCATCAAACCCCAGCCGCCGACTTCCACGCCATGGTGGTCCGTTTCCCAATAAGGCACAGGGATCCCCAATGGTTCATAGAGCCGCGGCGTTAAAAACTCCGTTACGGAGATGCCGGTAACGCGCACAAGGATCGCGCAAAGCATATAGATGTTTTCACTCACGTAGAGGAACATCTCCCCCGGCTCGGAAATCCATGGGGCGTTAAAGAAATCCTTTATCCATCGATCTTTCGTTTTATCAAGCAGCAAGGAGGGGTTTTTGCCGCTTGTCATCGTCAGCAGATGGCGCACAGTCATCTTTTCAAGCTTTTCGTCCGGTTGAGCGGGGCGGTATTCCGGGAAAAAATCGATCACCTTTGCATCCAGGGATAACAGGCCCTCCTCTACGGCAAAGCCGATTGCTGTGGAAGTGAAGCTTTTGCTGACGGAATACATCGCATGTGGTGTATCCCTCGTAAAAGGGGCAAAAAAACACTCCGCCGCAACCTTGCCATGGCGAAGTATCAGGAATGAGTGGTTTTCGATGCCGCTCTTCTTCATATCTTCCATAAACGCTGCCACAGCAACAGAAGAAACACCCGCCTCTTCCGGCGATGCGCTTCTTGGCAGATACTCTCTCTCTAGCACTCTCATCGTAACTGTCCTCTCCTTATTAAATTTTGAGAATATGATCCTCCAATCAAAAACAGGCAATAGAAGCCCAAAAATTACCTCTTTGTTATTATAACAAATAACTATAAATGATGCAAGCGGCATTTAAAAATCATTGGTTTTGCCCCTTTAAAAGATTCTGTTTCGCTTCCCATTGAAACTTTGGGCAGCCGTGCATTCCAAAGCGCTGCGCTTTCTGCTATAATAGATTAGAATTTGTATAAAAGCGAGGGAACTCCATATGGAATTGTTTTTAGCGGCGGCGGGTCTGATCGTGAGCGCCGCAGTGTTGATTCTTTTTTTGTTACGCAGCGGGAGGGAAAGGCAGGCACAGGATGCCCAGCTCCGGCAGATAGAAGCGCTTACAGCCCAGCAGCAGGCTTTTGGGCGGGAAAGCGCGGCTCAGCTTGCCGCTTTTGGCAAGCAGCTGGAGCAGCTTGCGCGTCAGACGGCGGATGAATTCGGCCGCAACCGGCGCGACACTCTGCAATACCAGCAGGCATTGCGGGAAGAAACCGGAAAGAGCCTGCGGGAGATGGCGGGGCAGCTTGGCGAGATGACGAGGGCAAATTACGAGCATCAGAAGCAGCTCGCGGAGGCGCTGCGCCTCTCCCTCGATCAGATTCGTACGCAAAACACGCAGCAGAATGAAAAGCAGAGCCATTTGATTGAAAGCGCGATCACGCGCATGCAGGAAAGCAACGAGAAAAAGCTCGACCAAATGCGGGAGACGGTTGATGAAAAGCTGACGAGCACTCTCTCCACTCGACTTGACAGCTCCTTCAAAACCGTATCTGACCAGTTGGAAAATGTGTATAAATCCTTGGGTGAAATGAAGGAGCTTTCCACGGGGGTGACAGATCATGTAACTGCCCTCAACCGTGTGCTGACCAATGTGAAGGCGCGCGGCACCTGGGCCGAAGTCCAGCTGGAGAGCATTTTGGATGAAACAATCCCACAACGCTACGAGCGCAATTGGGCGCCGCGGCCAAATTCTTCGGAGCGAGTGGAATTTGCCGTTCGGCTCCCTGCAAGCGACGAAAACGGCGCGGATACCTTCCTGCCGATCGACTCCAAATTCCCGATGGAGGATTACGTGCGGCTTTGCGATGCGGCCGGGCGGGCCGATCGGGATGGGGTTGAGGCAGCGCGCAAGGCGCTGGAAGCCCGCGTGCGCGATGAAGCCAAAGCTGTGCGTAAATACATCAACGAGCCGCTTACCACTCCATTTGCTATTTTGTACCTGGCAACCGAAGGGCTGTATGCAGAGATTACCTCCTCCCGCAGCGGCCTTTCTGAGCAGATTCAGAGCCAATATAACGTGCTGATCGCCGGGCCGACAACGATCACGGCGCTGCTCAACTCTCTTTCTATCGGCTTTAAGGCAGTCACTGTCAATGAAAAGGCGAAGGAGGTGCGCGAGCTGCTCGCCGCCGCCAAGGCGCAATATGGAAAATTCAGCGACCTGCTTGAAAAAGCGCGCAAAAAGATTGATGAGGCCGGGCGCACGATTGGGGATGCGCAAAACCGCAGCCGCTTGATTCAGAACAAGCTGCGCAATGTGGAGAGCCTCGACGCGGGGCTGGCCGATCGCCTGCTGCAAATTGATCCTCCGGAGGAGATCCAGCGGGAAGCATCCGCTGAATAACGGTCGTTTTTTCTATGGGAGGCCTCGTTCATGCAAGCAAACACACAGCCACGCAGGGCCGCTGTCAGAGCGGCCTTTCCCCACACCATTCCTGTGTTGACAGGCTTTCTGTTTTTGGGTGCAGCGTATGGCATTCTCATGAATAGCAAGGGCTTCGCTTTTTATTGGAGCATCCTTATGAGCGCCGCAACCTTTGCGGGCTCGATGCAGTTCGTCGCCATCAATCTGCTCACTTCTGCCTTCAACCCGCTCGCTGCGTTTTTTCTGACGCTAATGGTCAATGCGCGGCATTTGTTTTATGGGGTGTCCATGCTAGAGCAATATGAAAAAACAGGGTGGAAGAAATGGTATCTCATCTTTGGCCTGTGCGATGAGACGTTTTCAATCGTATGTTCTGCAAAAATCCCGGAGAATATTGACCAAAATTGGTTTTATTTTTTCGTCACGCTGCTCAACCAAAGCTACTGGGTGCTTGGCACGGCGCTCGGCGCACTGCTTGGCGCCTTGTTTAGCTTTCCTACCACGGGCATCGATTTTGTGATGACCGCCCTGTTTTTAGTGATTTTGATCAACCAGTGGCGCGAGCAGAGCAATCACCTGCCCGCCCTGATTGGGGTGTTGGGCTCAATCGTCTGTCTGTTGCTCTTTGGGCCTGATCGTTTTCTTCCGCCTGCAATGGGTCTGATCCTGCTGCTGTTTACCCTGCTAAAAAAGCCGATGGAGCAAAAGGGGGAGAAAGTTTGAGAAAAACTTTATAAACGCTCTTTTGTGTTTTCAGGAATCAATTTTATTTCAGATTTTAGCAGCTTCACATCCGTGAAAATCTTTGGCGTAGCGCAAGAAAGGACTGGCGATCCGCATGATCTTTTCCCCTGTTCAAATACTGCTTACGATCCTCGCGGTTACGCTGGGCACCATGCTTACGCGCTTTCTCCCGTTCCTGCTGTTCCCCAACAGCAGCAAAACGCCAAAATTTATTCGTTATCTCGGAAAAGTGCTGCCCTATGCGGTGATGGGCATGCTGGTTGTTTACTGCCTGCGCAACGTATCCTTTACCACAGCGCCTTTCGGCGCGCCGGAAGCGCTTGCGTTGGCCTGCGTGGCGGGCCTGCACCTCTGGAAGAAGAATACGCTTTTAAGCATTGGAGCCGGTACGACCCTTTATATGGTGCTCATCCAGTTCGTCTTTATATGAATCGAGCGGCAAGTGATGCAGTGAAAACTGCTCCCCCCGTGTTGTGCGAAAGCACACCCGCGCAGTGCAAATCCGCCGCTCTGCCTGCCCGGGCGATTGCCGTATCAGCACACCTCGCAGAGCGCCCGGCAAAAAGAAAATCGACCACTCGGAAAAGCCTTTGACCGTGCGGACGGCCTGAAGACCGGAGGAAATACCTTCCCGCATTTCTCTGCGCCGCGCAGGAAAGTAAAATAAAATCAGGATGGGCAAAAGAACGGCGCACACCCAGAAAACCGTGCGCAGAGGTGCGCTGGTGAAAAAGATCATGAAAACGCCTACACCCGCCAGCACACACACTTGGGCGAACGCCGGCAGGTATGCGCGCCACCCCTCTTTAGGCGGGATATGCACCGTGATCTCCGGGCAGAAGCCCTGCAACGAAGAGATCAAATTTTTTGCTCCACAGGCGGGATAGACGGGCATCAAAAGAGTTTCCTCCCCACGCCCGCCGGTACGGCCCGCATACAGCACGCCTACTTGAACCCGGCGGATGAACAAAAGCGGCGGCGTTTGCAGCATGGTAAAAGCGCTGAGCCCGGCATGGCGCACCACAAGCCGCCTTTTTACAATCAGGCCGCTTTGCGTGGCCAAGGCTGTGCCGTTTTGAAGCAGCGCAAAGCGGTGATATTGCTCCAGAAGTTTACACACATGCAGCGCCCAACCCAATAGCGCAAGGAGAGCGATGGCGGTTAGCAACGGTGGCACATAGGCGGCGGCCAGTCGCTGCGCGGATGTCAGCACGCCCCAAAGCCGCTCTTGCACAAGTTTGCCGAACAGGTTCCCCGCCCCGCGCAGAACGGGTGCGGCAGCAAAGAGGCCGAGCGCAAAATTAGAGGTGCTCAAAGCCGCCAGCAGGGTATCCCGCATGCGCATGTGGGATACTGGCTGGAAAGAATTTTCCCCTGCATAGGCTGTTAAAAGCGCTTTCGTATCTTGTTTGCCGAGATAAAGAGTCATGCCTTGCGCCGCTTTTCGCGCCGCTGCCGTTTCAATTTGAATCCGCTGTGCGCCGAAAAGGCGCAGCATTGGGCCGCGGCTTTCTCGCACTGCCGCAATGAGGGTTAATGGAATACGAAATTGCCTGCGGAAAAGCAACCCGTTTGAAAGCAGCAGCGTCTTTCCCTGAATGGCCCATCGCTGCGTTTTCCAGCGGAGAAAGGCCGCTGCAAAAATCAAAACAACAGCAATCAAAAGCGGTAATTTTTTAACAAACCCTGTCTCCTGCCATTCTATCATTCTGCGCACCAGCGGAAGGATTAGCAGCCAAAAAAAGCGTGGCAGCTGCGTCAGCACATAGGCAGGGTGCATCCGTTTCATTACAGGTTGCCCTCCTTTCCCACCCTGGTTAAGAGAGATAAAACTGCCTGCGCCTGCGCCTGCGTCATCCCGGGCAGTAGCATATGCATCCCTGCGCCCCAAAGTGCAACTCCGTATAGCCCTGCCATCCGGTAAAACGGCGTCCGATAAACACACGTATAAAGAGATTCCGGCCTGGGAAGGCGAATCATCCTTGCAAAAAATAAACCGCGGGTGATGGTGATCCCCTCTTCCTCCAACCGATAATGTAGCTTTCTGCAATAGCGGGGAATTAGAACCCAGATCATCAAGCAGATGCCCGTCAACATCGTAATAGAAAGCGCTCCTGCGGCTGGATACCGTTTTGCCAGCAGCCATAAAGGAAAAATGAGCAGGAGAAATAGGAGCCCCAATCGAGCCCGCCAAACGGCGGCCAGCTTTCGAGATGGCTGCAAATTGTTTCTCTCCCTTCCCCACAGGGCTTTTCTTAGAAAATAGGATTCCGCAGTCGGCTGTAAATTATCCTTTTTCAATTGAATCGAACGTCGAAATCCGTTATAGTAAAGGCAGCTTTTATTTTCCCCATCAACAGTATTTTGATTTTATACTAGAATAGAGAGGCGGATTTTTTCTTGCGTGTTTTGATTGATGCCGACGGCTGCCCCGTTCTGGGCTGCGCCATCCGGGTTGCCAAGCGGTTTGGCGTCCCAGTGCTGTTATTATGCGATACTGCGCACGAATTTACTCGGGAGGGGGCGCAAACCATAACCGTATCTAAGGGGGCGGACAGCGCTGATTTCGCATTGGTAAACCTCTTGCACCCGGGGGATGCGGTGATCACCCAGGATTACGGGCTGGCAGCCATGTGCCTTGCGCGTGGCGCGCTCCCCATCCATCAGGATGGCAAACGCTACACGGCGGAGAATATTGACGCGCTTTTACTCGCACGTCACACCGCCAAGAGGATCCGGCGCGCGGGAGGCCGGCTGAAAGGGCCAGCCAAGCGCACGCCGGAGCAGGATTCCGCCTTTGAAAAGGCATTTATACAGCTTTTGGAAGAACAGCAGAAAAAGGAGGACGGCACAGATGAGAACCCTGCTTGACTTTCTTGCGGATACGGGGAGACCGGGGTGCCCCGCCGCCATTCAGGGCGAGGCGGAGGGTTTTCTGCTTTATGCAGAGCTCTATGCATGGGGTAAGGTAACGATCCGGCTCATCGGGTGCGGTTTCCGTGAAGGGGAGGTCTTGCCGCGGGGTGCGTTTATGCTGCACCGCTTTAGCTACAGATCGACGGGGGAGGTTTATGAGACGAGCCTCACTTACTCGCTCTTTGGTGAGGAAGCTGAGAACGTGCAAACACTTGATTTCACCTGCTCGCATATCAGGGCAACGGAGCAGCTTTTGCGCTACACGGAGCATGTGGGGCTTCCGGCCGCCGCTCTTCTACGCGAACAGACCGCGATGTTCTCCCTACAGCTGCTAACAAAGGCCTACGCGCTGGATGACAGCGGCCTTACGCCACAGGAGCGGGAGCTGCTGGATGGCGCGTGGTTCGCCGTGATGAATGCGCCGCCTGAATATGCGGATACGCTCGCAGCCTTGTATGGGGAGAATGGATTGGAGGAAGAAAGCCGCATTCGCGAAGTCCGCGCCTGCGCACAGATTGAAAGCAGCAGCTTTTTAAAGGAGACGATTGAAGCGTTCCATGAGGCTGATGAAATAGGGGACATCGGCCGCCTGCGTAAGGCACAGTCGGATTTATTCCGTATCCTGGAGGATCCGGCCAACCAGGAGCTGCACCGTTTCTACCATAGCCTGTTTGACGCTTTTTTGCGGGCAAACGAGGCCTTTCCGCCACGCCGGGAGACCGAGGAGACACAGGCTTGCCTGCAAAACATGGACGCATCACTTCGAGAGTCTGGCTTTACGGGCAAATTCCCGCACTACCGCCGCCGCAGAGGCCAGAGGGGGGAATATCTCTCCTTTGCCTGGTCGCTCGATTTGGAGCAGGAAGAGCCTGCTGTAAGGCTGCATCTGGTTAGCGGCACAGCCTTTTTGAAAGAGAAGGCAGCGGGGCCGATCCCGTTTAAGCAATCCAATGCCTTTGATTGCGAATGGGCAACCTCCAAGGGGCATTGTGCGATCCTTGGTGCATTTTCCACGCTGGCGCAAGGGCAACAGCTTCTACAGGAGGCTGAACTGGCCTTTGCTGGAAAGGCGCTTCCGGTGGGGAGAAAGGGGCTGCCTGCGAAAGCGGCGCTCTCCGCCGCGGGGCTGGGGGCTTTGGCAGGCGGCGGGGTCACGCTGCTGCTCTATGCGCTGGTGGCTTGCGCTCTGTTTGTGGGGAAACTGATGGGCCGCGCGCCCCGTTGGCTGCTGCTGACACAGCTACGCTTTTGGGGCTGTTTTGCGCTGGCGGCCGTTTTGGCCGGCGCACTGACGGCGGTGATTATTGTATTCCATCTTAGCAGGTATCCGCTTGGCAAGCAGCGTCGTTCCAAAACGGCCCGATGATAGGGATAGGAGATGCATTTAGAATGATATCGTCCGAACAAGGCTTTCTGTTTGAAATGCACCTGCATACAGCAGGTGTGAGCACCTGCGCGCATGTGCCTGCGGAGAAGTCGATGCGATTATATAAACAGGCGGGGTATGCGGGCGTGGTGGTGACTGACCATATCAACAGCAGCACCTTTGCACTCATGAAGCACGCCTCGTGGAAGCGGAAAATGGACCACTTCCTCAAAGGCTACCGCCGCTGCAAGGAATTTGAGGAGGAGCATTTCACTGTGCTGTTGGGCGCGGAGCTGCGTTTCCACGGCAGCGACAATGACTACCTGCTCTTTGGCCTGACAGAGGATTTTCTCTACCGCCACCGCAAAATAATGGAGATGGACCCAGCTTCCTTCCACGAGCTCGCACAAAAGGAGGGGATTCTTTTTGTGCAGGCACACCCGTTTCGCAACGGGTTAAAGATTGTTGACCCCAAGCATCTCGATGGAATTGAAACCTATAACGGCAATCCACGCCACGATTCGCGCAATGAGATTGCCAAGGCCTGGGCGCAAAAGTTTGGTATGCTGGAAACCTCCGGCTCGGATTTTCACGAGCGGGAAGATTTCGCCCGCGGCGGCGTCATTTTTTCACAGCCAGTCCACACAGGGCGGGAGCTTGTTTCGGCTCTGCGGGGGCCGCATCGCATGAAAGAAATGGGGAAGGGATAATGGAGGCATTTTCCATGTTCGGAATCGCGGCGTTTTGTATCGCTGCCTGTATGCTGGGGTTACCCGGCCGAGTAAAAAAACTGGAAAGAAAAATTAGGCAAAGAGAACGTGAAGAGAAAGGGGGCTTCATCATGTCTGAGCTTTTAAAACAGCTGGAGGGCACCAAGTGCACGATTCGGCTCACAAGCGGGGTTGCGTTGCCGGGGGAATGCCTGGTGCTCGCAGTGGATACGGATTGGCTGAAGGTGCGTATCACTAGCAAAAAGGGAGTTGACACGACCAAGCTGATCCGCACAGAGGATCTTGCGGAGGTGACCTGCCTGTGACGGTGCGGCATGCACAAACCGGGGATATGCCAACAATTATTGAGCTTTTGGAACAGGAGCTCGGCTATCCGCAGGAGCGTTTGGTGCAAACGAATGCGCGGCTTCAGCGCATCCTCAGCCATCCGGATTACAGCACATTTGTCGCACTAAATGAAAGCACAGTAGTCGGCTTCATTGGGCTGATGCGCTGTATCGCCTATGAATTCGAGGGAGATTATCTGCGAATTGCCGCAGTCGCCGTCCGGCAAGAGGAGCAAGGCTGCGGCGTGGGCGGCCTATTGCTAGAGCATGCGGAACGCTTCGCCAGAGCGGCTGGTTTTTCCTGCCTTGCGGTCAACAGTGGGCTTTCCAGGCTGCCTGCCCACGCTTTTTATGAAAAGCAGGGCTTTGTAAAAAAAGGCTATGGCTATGCAAAATGGCTCCGGCCTTAATGGAATATTCACTTCTGCGTGATAACAGCAAAAGGCTGCACATGCCGTGCAGCCTTTTGCTAATGTGTTTGTATCGTAGCGCCCTCTTGTTACTTCCGCTTTTTCACTGAGCGGATGAGGAATATAAATGGAATCAATGCAAAAATCGCCACCAATGCGCTGGCTAAAAAAATCTCCGGCGTGGGGACAGGTTTCACCTGGCCAAGCTCTTCATAGGTCATGCCCGTATTCTGGATTACGCCTGAGCCTATATATGGACCGGTTACCATCGGGAGCAGCACCATGAAGAACATCCGCACACCTTGGAATTGCCCGGCCTTATCCTCCGGCGTAAAGTCGCGGATCAGGCCGCTGACTGCGGAGGTAAGCAAAAGCGCCGCGCCGAGCATGATCCCGCCGACAATGCCGAACACCACCTGGCCGCCCTTATTACCGATCAGGTAAACAGCGATAAAACCTGCCAACAGCAAAATACCAGTGGGGATCAGGAAGGGTATTTTTCCTACCCGATCCATCAGCCTGCCCAAGCTCAGGCTGGAGACCATTGCAATTACGCCTGCAATGGCAATGACCGGAATATAGTTGGAAAATCCTAGATATTTCTCGATATAAATCAGTAGATACGGCATAAACACCTGCTGCGCCATGCTGATTATGCCGAGCGCGCAGAAGGTGATATATAGATTTTTATTCGCCCTCACAGTAGAGGGGCGGAACCCATAGATGATGTTGGAAAGATAGTTGCCGGATGCGGCTTTCAGCCCTGGTTTATCCTTGATAATAAAGAGGCCGGCTATGCCGCCAAGCGACGTGAGCCCGCCGACAATAGCAAAAAAGAGTGTCCATTTTCCCTGCATGGTCAGCGGAGCAAGCGCGCCAAAAACGACCACCATAGCGAGCAAGGGCATAATGGCCAGCACGGTTTCGGTCTTGCCGCGGTTTTGCGGCTCAGTAACGTCTGTAATCCATGCGTTGAAGGCGGCGTCGTTCGCTGTGGAGCCGAAAAAGGTCATGACGCAATCCATAATCACAACAAACACACCTGCCAGCATTACGGCATTTGCCGCTGGAAACAGCACGCTGGTGTTATGTACGGTAATCAGGGAAAACGCAAAGGTAGTAAAGCCCCAGATGATATAGCCCGCACAGATAAAGATTTTCCGCTTGCCGACCTTATCGGAGAGCGCTCCCATAAAAAGGGTTGTCAAAGTAGCGGTGATTGCGCTGAATGCCACCATAGAGGCAATCACGGTCGTGTTGCCTGTAATCGTATTGTAAACATATACATTGAAATACATGTTTTCGACTGTCCATGCCAATTGGCCGAACAGACCGAACACGATCAACGAGGCCCACACACGTGGGCTGAGTTTGGACGGATTCATATTTTCCCCTCCAAAATTCAAAAATATTTATGCAAAACAACATTGTTATCGTAACAGAAGCGATTCATAAAGTCAATAGAAGAAAGCGTCTTCTGCAAAAGGGGCTTCCGCCAAATGGCTCTACAAAAAAAGACGAAAAAAATGTAAAAAAGGACTTGCATTTTTATAAAGGCAGTGCTATAATAATCCTCGTCGCTAAGGAGCGCGGATAACGCTCCACAGTCGGTGCTTATGACGATGAGGGTCCACCCGTTCCCATCCCGAACACGGTAGTTAAGCTCATTCGTGCCGAAAATACTTGGCGGGTGACCGCCTGGGAAGATAGGTCAGTGCCGACATTTAGGAATTCAGCCACCCAATAGGGTGGCTGTTTTTGTTTTTTAAAAAGTGAAATTACCGAACTTGCTTGCTAGCCTGCTAATCTACCCGATGCTCACACAGCTCAACAAAGAGACGGATGAGCCGGACGCTATCGTCAATGCCCAGGCTTGCACTGTCGAGCGAAAGCTGGTTGGTTTCCGCAAGGCCCCATTTCCATCCGGTATAGTAGGTATAGTAGGCGGCCCTGCGCTTATCCGTTTTTTTAATTAAGGCGGTCGCCCTGGCTTCATTCAACTGATAGAGGCGCATGATTCGCTTCACCCGCGCTTCCATCGGGGCATGGATAAAAATTTTTACACATTGGGGATGATCGCGCAGGATATAGTCGCAACAGCGACCCACCAATACGCAAGCGCTTTTTTCCGCCAGCTCGCGCACCACGCCGCACTGTGTGGCAAAGAGCTTATCTGTCATGGATTCTTCTGGGAAGGCGGTAAATCCGTTCGGCGGCGTGTAGGAACCCGCTACCAGAGAGTAGAGCATGCTGTTGGTTGCGTTTTCATCCACATCGTCCAACAGCGATTGATCAATACCACTGCGTTGGCCCGCGAGTGCGATTAGCTCCTTGTCATAAAACGGGATGCTAAGCTCTTTTGCGAGCTTTTCTCCAATCTCCCGGCCACCACTGCCGAATTGACGGCCGATCGTGATGATTGATCGGTTATGTTCACTCATTTTTAGCCATCCCCTTCTTTAAATTTTGGGCTTTTTGCCAACTTTATTATAACATATCTCCTGCAAAAGGGAAACGTTTTTTTGGCTTTGCGAGGCAGATTGATTGACGTGGAATCATGCTGCATGGTAAACTGGTTTTACAAAATGGAAGCCGGGGTTTTTCCTGCCCGGCAGCCTAAATTGGAGGGATGGATTTTGGATTTCAAAAGCAGCCCGTTTTTGTATGTCCTTGGTTTTTGTGTGGTAGGGTTTATCATTGTGCAGTCCGTCTTTTTTCTGGTGCGTGCGTGGCGGCGCGGCAAACAGCTTGGGATGACGACAGCCACTCTGAAAAACACCGTAGTATCAAGCGCGCTGTTTACCATCGCGCCCGCGCTGGCAATCGTCGCCACAGTGCTGACGCTTTCAAAAGCGCTCGGCCTTGTGCTGCCATGGATCCGCCTGACTGTGATCGGCGCGATCCAATATGAGGTGCCCGCAGCGGAGGCGGCAATCAATGCCTTTGGGATCTCAACTGGGCTTTCCCAGCCTGTCACAGACCCTGAGGTGTTCGCCGCAGTCGCCTGGGTGATGACGATCGGCAGTATTCTTCCGCTTGTTATCGTCCCCTTTGCGCTGAAAAAAATCCAAAAAAGCATCGGGAAGGTTTCCACCAAGGATCCAAAGTGGGCGGATACCATGGCTGCCGCCGCTTTTATTGGCCTGATTGCCGCTTTTATCGGGCGCGCCGTGCTAGGCAAAGGCCAGCAGGCCGTGATCGGAGACGGCGCCGGAATCCTGAGCGTTGCAACGCTTTTATTTGCCATTCTTTTTATGCTGGTTTTGCAGAAGCTCTGCACAAAGTTCACCCTGAAATGGCTGGAGCCTTTTGCTATGCCTGTGAGCATGTTTGCGGCTATGGGCATGGCGATGCTGTTGGCAAATGTGCTGCCGCCGGATATCGCTTTTCTGGAATGGAGAGGCTAGGCTCAATTTAGATTAGCCGAACCTCAGAATTTTACAAACAGGTAGTTTTTTTGAAAAACACAACTGTTTGGGCAGCCGGCCAGAGCACAGCGGTATAATCATTTGATTTCTAAAAGCGCAAGAAAGGATGGCGCCCCTTATGAAAAATCGTAGCTATGAGGATTCCGTCCATTTTTACGGGCGGATCTGGACTGTCACAGCCCTCTTTGTTATGTTCTGTATTCCTATATCGATTTGTATCTATTTTAACGTGTGGCCAAAGGCAACCAAAGTGCTTGAAGGATTGCTGCCTGTTGCCATGCTGTTTTATCCCTCTGCGATCATCGAGGTGCTTACCTATGGGCCAATGCTCGGCTCAGGCGGCACTTATCTGAGCTTTGTGACAGGGAATATCAGCAATCTGAAGCTTCCCTGCGCGCTCAACTCCATGGAAAACGCAAAGGTGCGCGCCACCAGCGAGGAGGGCGATGTGATCTCCACAATTTCAATCGCCACTTCATCAATTGTGACCACCTTGATCATCGCATTGGGCGTTGTGGCGTTTAGCCCGATCCTGCCTTATATTACCGATCCAAACTCCGCATTTGCACCAGCTTTTCAGCAGGTGGTTCCGGCGCTCTTCGGCGCGCTGGGCGCAACCTATTTTGCAAAACATTGGAAGATTTCGATCCTGCCGATTGCGGTGGTGCTCATTGTACTGCTCTTTGCGGGCAATACGGCAATTGGCGTGTTGATCCCGGTCGGCGTTGTTGTGTCGCTGCTCGGCGCGCATCTTATGTATAAAAAGAAATGGTTAGATTAGCAAAATGCGGGCCGAACGGGTGGAGGTTTAAATAATTTGCCTGCTGTGGTGAGATGCGTTTATAGATTACGAAGATTCGATCAGTTCGCCCTGAGATCGGTGGTGAAAGAACGCCATCTTTTCAACTGCATTTTGTGGTTTTCAAGCACAAACAACGCTCGAAATGGGGGCTGTGCCAAAACCGTACGATTCCGTGGACGGGAGTAAGAAAGGAAAGGTCATTGAGGATGAAACAGAGGCCCCAAAAGGTTATGCTCGCCATGAGCGGCGGCGTGGATAGCTCTGCGAGCGCCATTTTGCTTTTAGAGGAAGGCTGCGAGCTGCTCGGCGCAACTTTGCAGCTGTTTCCAAAGCATGCAGGCGAGCGGGAAGGCGCCTGCGGCGCTCCATCCGATATTGAGGATGCTCGCCGTGTTGCAGAACGCCTCGGATTCCCTCATGAGGTGTTTCCTCTATTAGGTCGCTTCCGCGAGCAGGTAATCAATCGCTTTGTTAGCGAATACCGTGCGGGAAACACGCCGAACCCATGCATTGACTGCAACCGCGCCATCAAATTCGGCGCGCTTTTGGAGGATGCGATGGCACGCGGCTTCGATGCGATGGCAACTGGGCATTATGCCCGCGTAGAGCAGGATGTAAAAACCGGCCGGTGGCTACTGAAAAAGGCGTTGGACGATAAAAAGGATCAAACCTACGTCCTTTATCAGTTGACGCAGCAGCAGCTTGCGCATGTGCTTTTCCCGTTAGGGGCTCTGCGCAAGCAGGAAGTGCGCGCGATTGCATCCCGGTATGGTCTTATCAATGCCCACAAACCGGATAGCCAGGATATCTGTTTTGTTCCAGATGGAGATTACGCCGCGTTTATCCGGCAAGATACAGGGCTTACTTTCCCGCAAGGGCGATTTATTGATGCGGATGGAAATACGCTCGGCACACACCAGGGGATGATCCACTATACAGTGGGCCAACGCAAGGGCTTGGGCATTGCATTTGGCAGGCCGATGTATGTCCTTGCGAAAAATGCGCAGGAGAACACGGTGATGCTCGGCCCGGATGAAGCGCTGTTCAGCCGGGAGATGCTGGTGGAGCGCCTCAATTTTATCTCCATCGAAGCGCTTTCCGCCCCGTTGCATGTGCGAGCCAAAACGCGATACCGTCATGCTGCCCAGCCGGCAACGCTTTATCCGGCGGGAGAAAACTGCATCAGGGTAATATTCGACGAGCCTCAGCGGGCAATCACGCCTGGGCAAGCGGCTGTTTTTTACGAAGATGATGTTGTGGTCGGCGGCGGGACAATTGCGGCCGCTTCCCGATAAGAGAAGCGCTTTTTTCAATCAGGATAACGGAAAATCCCCTTCTGCCATCTCGTGCAGAAGGGGATCAATTGCTGTATAAACAAAGCAAAGGCACAATATTTTGGGAGTATTTCTGAAGCGTTTTCGTTATGATGGAACACTCCATTTTTGATAATCCATTTATGCGAAATGAAAATTTATACCGTCCCTTGCTGCGGCCAGCAGTTCCCACCCGGCCTGGCTCAGGCGCAGGTAATCCTCTGGAGCCTTTAGCACTTCATCGATCAAAAAAACGAGTGACCAGCGGCTCTCATAAGGCTTTGAAGTATCGTCGCGGTAGGGGTTTGAGGCGAGCAGGCGCAAAATCTCCTCTGTTAGAGCCAGATCATTTAAGCGGAACAGCCGCTTCATCAGAAAGATCAGGCTATATTGATAGGTGTTGAGCCGGCCGAAAATGGCCCTGCGTAAGACGGCATTTGCCTGGATGATATCCGTCATCGAGGCTTTGCATTTTTTGTGCAGGAGAAAGCGGGTGATGCATCTTGAGCAGGCGGCGGAGGCGGCCGGGCTGTTTCCGCTCCACTGCTCTTGCGCTAGAGCAAGCTCTGTGCAGAACGCTTCCGCTTCTGTTTTTTGGAAAAGTGTTAGCGCTTTCACATGGGCAGAAAGCTCCCTTTCACGCTCCAGCATTTCCGCTGCCGTTTTGGGCAGCGCGCAGGCGCCTGGGGGCGCGCAGTCAATCATCTTCAGAAACGTCCTCCCCATAGGCGCAAACCAGGTCTTTATAGTGCCGGCCCTTCTCTTCAAAATTTTTATAAATATTATAGCTGGATGCGGCAGGGGAGAAGAGACAGGTTGCGCCCGGTAGGGTATAGGCATATGCGGCCTTTACCGCCTGCTGCATATCCTCCGCACGGAAGAGATTCTTACCAGTTCCCCAAGTGCGAAGTGTATCCAAAATTTGATGACCGGTTTCCGGCAGGCCAATCAGATTGCGTACGCTGGAGGAGGCGAGCGCTTCTTCAAATGCGGTATATTCCAGGCCACGGTCCATGCCGCCGAAGATCAGCGTATCTACATTTTCGAGCGCCTCTATCGCACACATGACGGCGTGCGGGATCGTAGCGATCGAATCATTATAAAAAGAAATCCCTTTAAATTCACCCACATACTCCATGCGGTGCTCAATGCCCTTGAAATTCTCAATCCCCTGTAGGATTGCTTCCCGGCTGGCCCCAAGGCATTGCGCCGCCGCGGCCGCAAAGCGGATATCTTGGCGGCTGTGCTCGCCCTTGAGGTTTGGGTTGCAGTAGAGGAGCTTGCGCAGAAAGGGCGTATCCCCCTTCTCTCCAATTCGGAGCACGCGGGCGGGGAGCGCCGCCAAATTGATCAATTCACCAAGATCCTGCTGATCGTTGCAAAGGAAGAAATCTCCGGCCTTTTGATGGCGGACGATATTCAGTTTGGCATTCGCATAGCCTGCGAAGCCATGGTAGTGATCCAGATGCTCTGGATACAGGTTGGTCAGCACGGCCACATGCGGCGAGCAGGAGGTGAATTCCAACTGATGGGAGGACATTTCTACCACAGCTGTCATCGTTTCCGCAGCCTCGATATCCTCAAAAACCGGCACGCCAATGTTACCGATCAGGCAGCTCTCTATTCCAGCAGCCTGTAGGATCGAATAGATTAGGGTAGAGGTTGTTGTTTTGCCCTTTGTGCCGGTGATGCCAACCACACGGCAGCGCGCAAAACGAAGGAACAGATCAAGCTGGCAGGTCATCTCAACCGAAGAGGAAATTTGAAGATCACGCACTGTAATCCCCGGGCTTTTAATCACAAGATCATAGCGGTTTATCGCCTCCAGATAATGAGCCCCGCAATGCAGGGTGACGTGCGCATCCTCGAGCGTTACCGGGTTTTGATCTGCAATAGAAAGCTCTTTTTCCGGAAAGTGGCGGCGAATATATTGATAAGTGGAGCGCCCCTCTCGGCCGAAGCCGAGCAAGAGAATCTTTTTTGGGGCGAGATAGTCAAGCAATGCCTGCGGCATAATTGTGCATCTCCTTTATATAAGGCTGAAAAGCAGCCGGGATTTCGTGCTGTGGGTTCCATGCGTTGAGAAGGCTGCCGTCTGAGGAGAGGGCTTCCCAATCGGCGTGCTGTGTAAAATATTGCAACAGGGCTGGCAACGCTTCTCCACGCGCTCGGTATTGCCGGGCGGCGAGGGCGAGCGCAAAGCGGAGCTCCTCCTGCGTGCCGACACATTCAAAGGGTTTTAGGGGAGAAAAGCCCGCCAGGCCATCAAAAATTTCCCGCAGCTCGTCTCTTTCCAGCAGGTTTTCGCCAAAAATTGCTGAGAGCTGCTCCGGCGGCAGGAATGGGGATAATATGCCGCATACAAACAGGCATTTCGCGCAGTTGCGGCACCACACGTTGCGTTTGCTGCCTGCGTTGCAACTGCGGAAAACCGCATGATACTGCGGAAGGGCGGCGAAATATTTTGCAATTTGCAGCTCGTTAAAGGGGCGCAAAAGGCTGAAATAATGGATATCCGGCATTAAATTTTTATGCGCATATTGTTGAAAATCATGCTCAAACGCAAAGGATTTGGAATACTGATGGTTGACGGACGCGCCGCTGAGGTTCCCCTCGTTGGCGCTCGATTCATTGGAGAGCACAATATGCTCCGCGCCGATCAAATAAGCGGTATAAAAGCTGAGGAAGGCCACAATTGCTGAAAAGGGCGTGTGGCCATTCAAAAAGCCCTCACGGTTGCGCTCCAGGAGCATTGGGTCAATTGTGCGTAAAACGTGGATCATATCGCCTTGCGTATAACCGGCAGTTAGCGCACACTGATTGCGCGCTTCTTGGAAATTGACCATAAACAATCGGTTCTGCGGGTGAAATGCCCGCATCAGCTCCAGCGTAACACAGGAGTCCTTTCCGCCGCCGACGGGAATCAAATTGAGATGACTGTTGCAAAACGGCTCGTGGGGAATGGGCTCTGCCGCAGGGGCCTCCAGGGTGAGGAACGTATCATAATCCGCCTCGATCCCGTTGCGAAAAAAGAACTCGCCAAGGCCATTGAAATAGAGCCTTTTCCAAAAGGCGTTGTCCGCCTCGTCCAACCCGCCGCACTCCACAACCACGCGGGGCGGGCAGGCACATTTCCAGTAGCTGATGAGTTCTACCATGCCAAGGCTGAAGAGCATCCGCTGCGCGGCCTGCGAATCCGGTGCGTTTTTGATTTGGAGCGGCGCTGTATCAATCCGCAGCGTAGGGCGGAAGCGGCAAAGATTTTCAATTTCAAAATCATAGCGGACGCAAAGCGCATCCCCCTCCTGCGAGAGGGAGAAACCGTGGTAGTAAAAGACCGGGTAAGCCCGGCGAAAGGCGATGTATTTTTTCTGGTTTTCCATGCGGACAACCCTTTCTTTTTGTCGATTCATCCGTGACTCGTTTCTATAATAAATTTCTATAAAATTGTAACAGGTTCCAAACAGAGCGTCAAGGCGAAAGAAGAGGATTTTTGGGGAAAAGTAAAAAATGAGACGGGTATTTTACCCGCCTCATTGTGGAAGCCTACAAAGATTTTGGTCAAAAAAGAGAAAGAGCAAAAATTTTTCCGTTAAAATAATCCGGAGATGTTGCCATCTGCATCCACGTCGATCTGATTGGCGGCTGGTGTTTTGGGCAGACCGGGCATCGTCATAATATCACCCGTCAGCGCGACGATAAAACCGGCGCCAGCGGAGAGGGAAAGCTGCTTCACCGTAATTATAAAGCCTGAAGGCCTTCCGAGCAGTGCGGGATTGTCGGAAAGAGAATATTGTGTTTTTGCCATGCAGACGGGTAAGTTACTTTGCCCGAGCGCCTCAATTTCCCGAAGCTGCTTTTCCGCCTGAGCGGTTAAGGCAACGCCGTCCGCCCCATAGATTTCCCGGGCGATCGTTTCAATTTTTTCCCGGATCGGCCGGTCGGTTTCATAGAGGCAGTGGAAGGCGGAGGATTGCTCGCAGGCCTTCAGCACCTTCTGCGCGAGCGCAACGCCGCCTTCACCGCCTTTTGCGAACACCTCGCTTAGTGCATATTCCACCCCGAGCGATGCACAATATTCTGCGAGAAGGCTGATTTCAGCCTCTGTATCCGTATAGAAGCGATTGATCGCCACAACGACGGGAATGCCGAATTTTCGCATATTTTCGACGTGTGCGCCAAGGTTGGCGAGGCCGGCGCGCAGCGCGTCCAGGTTTTCCACAGAGGTTTCCGCTTTGGGTACGCCGCCGTTATATTTCAGCGCGCGCAGCGTGGCGACCACCACCACTGCGCTTGGCCGCAAGTTAGCATAGCGGCATTTGATATCAAAAAACTTTTCCGCTCCGAGGTCGGAGCCGAATCCCGCCTCTGTGATGCAGTAATCGCCGAGCTTGAGAGCGAGGCGCGTTGCCGCGACGGAATTGCATCCGTGGGCGATGTTGGCGAACGGCCCGCCGTGCATCAGAACGGGCGTGTTTTCGAGCGTCTGCACGAGATTTGGCTTGATGGCATCCCGCAGAAGGGCGGCCATGGAGCCGGTTACGCCCAAGTCATCCGCATAAACCGGAGAATTGTCATATTTGTAGGCGACAAGGATGCGACCGAGCCGTTTTTTGAGATCCGTCAAATCATCCGCAAGGCAGAGGATTGCCATGACTTCGCTTGCCACGGTGATTTGGAAGCTGTCCTCCCTCGGCACACCGTTTATTTTGCCACCCAGGCCTACGATGCAATGCCGCAGCGCGCGATCGTTCATATCCATGCAGCGCTTAAAAACGATGCGGCGCGGGTCGATGCCGAGTGAATTGCCCTGCTGAAGATGATTATCGATGCATGCGCATAGCAGGTTGTTCGCAGCGGTGATGGCATGCATGTCGCCGGTGAAATGAAGGTTGATGTCCTCCATGGGCACGGCCTGCGCGTATCCGCCGCCGGCCGCTCCGCCCTTAATGCCGAAAACGGGGCCGAGAGAAGGCTCGCGCAGAGCGATAACCGTGTTTTTGTGAAGCTTTGCCATCGCTTCCCCTAAGCCAACTGTCGTTGTCGTTTTGCCTTCTCCGGCGGGTGTAGGGTTGATGGCGGTGACAAGGATCAGCTTGCCGTCCGCCTTGCCGGCGAGGCGTTTCATGATCGCAGGGGAAAGCTTTGCCTTAAAGCGGCCATAGGGCTCGAGCTCCTCCTCGCTGATTCCGAGCCGCTGCGCAACTTGCGTGATCGGCAGAAGGGAGGCGTTTTGGGCGATTTCGATGTCAGTGAGCATGTCAAAGTTCCTCCTTTAAAATGTGGAGTCCGGTTCAAATTAAAAAAAGTATAACATATTTTTCCCTCTCCAACAAGAAAAAGCAGTTGTATAAACCTCGTAAAGCGCGGTCAGAATAAAGACGGAGGTGCGATGATGATCAAGAACGATTATAAATACACAAAAAAGAAAACAAAAATCGGCGGGAAAGGCTTCTATATTGCGCTGGGATGCTGTTTGCTCGCCGTGGGCTTAGGCGTTTGGGGCGCGGTGCAGGGCCGTGCTCCAGTGACACAAGGCCTTTCCGGTGCAAATTCACAGATAGAGGCCCGCACGACAAAGGCGCCTGTGCAAACGAAGGAGGCGCCCGCAAACGTGCCGGCAACCGGCGTGGCCGACGAGCGGGGAACGCAGCAAGAGCAGACAACCGCCGCGACAGAACGGGAGACGCAGGCGGAATATTTCATGCTGCCGTTGGGAACAAAAATCAACAAAGATTTCAGCAACGGCGAAATGGTAGAATCCAAAACCATGGGTGATTGGCGTGTGCACAACGGGATTGACTTTGCAGCAAAAAAGGGCGATGCTGTCAAAGCGATCAGCGCGGGCACGGTGCTCTCTGTGGAAAACGACAGCATGTGGGGGTGGGTCGTGACCATCGACCATGGCAACGGCATGAAGGCCTCCTACTGTGGCCTACAAAAGGAACCGGCTGTGAAAAAGGGCGGCAGCGTCAAAATGGGCGATGTGATCGGCAAGGTCGGGGAGATCCCGGTGGAAATGAAGGATGAACCCCATCTGCATTTTGAGGTGCGTGTCAACGGCACGGTTACCGACCCGCTGGCCGCCATGGGCAAAGCGGGCTGAACAGCTGCAAAAAGAACGGATATCATTGGAAAAACGGCAGGGGCGTTTCCGGCGAATCGGAGAAGCCCTGCCGTTTTTTCTGCAATATTCACAAAGAACCCCTACGGTGTAGGCACAAAAGAAGGGGAAAACGGCAATATTACGTAGAGTAGATGAATTTTTGAAGTTCCTTTATTGCAAACTTTAAAGTGGTATAGTATAATTACAATAAATATCTGAAGTGGATGCAGCGCGGGCGTGGGAGCGTGTGACAGAACGGTCATGCCGCTTTTTTTGTTTCGGCAGGGCTGCATATTTCACTCAGATAAAAATGAAACAGGGAGGAAAAAGTTTATGAAGAAGCGTTTGTTGGCAGCGTTGATGGTATGCGTTCTGGCCGCCCTTCCTCTGGCGGGATGCCAGAACGGAGACGATACGGGCAGCACGGGAGACAAAATTGTCATTGGCGGTCTTGCGCCCCTGACGGGCAATGTATCCGTCTATGGAATTGCCACAAATAATGGCGTACAGCTTGCCTTTGAAGAGATCAATCAAAAGGGTGGCGTGCTTGGAAAGCAGATAGAGTATATTTGTGAAGACGAAAAGGGCGATGCGACGGAGGCAACCAACGCTTACCGCAAGCTCGTCAATCAGAACAAGGTCGTCGCGATCATCGGCGACGTGACCAGCAAGCCGGCGGCGGCCGTTGCACAGGCCTCCGTGCAGGATAACATGCCAATCCTAACGGCTACCGCCACGGCGCTCAATGTTACGGCGGCTGGCAAAAACGTGTTCCGCGTTTGCTTTACAGACCCGGAGCAGGGTGAGATTATGGCGAACTACGCCAAGAAGCTCGGCAAAAAAACAGCGGCAGTGATTTATGACACCTCCGATGATTACTCCAAGGGGCTGAGGGATTCCTTCAAGGCAACCGCTGAGAAGCTCGGCATTGCCGTTGCTGCCGACGAAGGCTTTGCAAAGGGCGCAGTCGATTTCCGCCCGCAGCTTACCAATATCAAATCGAAGAATCCGGATGTCCTCTTCGTGCCTACTTATTATGAGCAGGCGGCATTGATCGCCGTACAGGCCAAAGAGCTCGGCTTGACGACGCAGATCGTCGGTGCAGACGGTTGGGACGGCGTTGTCGGCAAGGTTGATCAATCCAACATGGATGCGGTTAACGGCGCTTACTATTGCAGCCAGTATACGGCGGAGAGCGAGGATCAGCGCGTTCAGGATTTCATTAAGAACTATAAGGCAAAATACAACATGGACCCCAATCAATTTGCAGTGCTCGGCTATGATGCGGCTTATATGATGGCCGAGGCGATCAAAAATGCCGGCTCTACGGAGAAGCAGGCGATTATCGACGCCCTTGCAAAGCTTGAGTACAACGGCCTGACCGGCCAGATGCATTTTGATGAGAATCGCAACGTAGTCAAAGAGGCGATCATCATCAAGATTGACAACGGCGCCTATAAGTTTGAAGAAACCTTTGGAAAGTAAGCAGATTACTTTTTGCTGAACTGCCATCCTGCGGGCCGGGCCGTCGGACCCGGCCCGCAGAGCGATTTCCCCGCTGAGCAAAGGGAATGAAATTCCCTTTAAGAATGGGACTCCCTTTGGAATGCAGCGAGCTTGAAAGGAAGGGCGTTTCTTTTGCTCAGCGGGCAAAGGCGGGAAAGGCAAGCTCGTGAAATGATACGGCGCGCCCCTTTCGTGGGGGAACGCCTAAAGTAGGAAGGTGCGTTTATGGATTTTTTCATCCAAATGATTAACGGCCTTGGCCTTGGCAGCATTTACGCGCTGGTGGCCTTGGGCTACAGCATGGTATACGGCATTATCCAGCTCATTAACTTCGCACATGGCGATATCATCATGGTTGGCGGCTACGTTGTGTTCGTCGTGATGGTGCAGCTCGGCCTGCCGCTTTGGGCGGCGGTAATCCTGTCGATTGCGGTTTGCACCCTGTTGGGCGTTGTCATCGAGCGTCTCGCGTACCATCGCCTGCTGGTCAAGGATGCGCCGCGCCTGTCTTTGCTGATTACGGCGATCGGCGTGAGCATTTTCCTGCAAAATCTATTTCAGCTTGGCTTTACCTCCAGCGCTCAGTCGATGCCGGTGATGTTCCCCAACAAGGTGATTACCCTCGGCAGCCTGCAACTAAGCTTTAGCACCGTGCTGAATATCCTGGTCTCAATCGCAATGATGATCCTATTGGAGCTCATCGTCAACAAATCCAAAATGGGCAAGGCGATGCGCGCCACCAGCGAGGATGCAGGCGCGGCGAAGCTGATGGGCATCAACACGAATTCTACGATCGCGTTTACCTTTGCCATTGGCTCGGCGCTCGCAGCGGTTGGCGCCGTTTTATACAGCAACACATTCCATCAAATTACCCCCTATATGGGCGGCATGCTCGGCCTGAAAGCTTTTGTCGCGGCCGTCCTTGGCGGCATCGGCAATATCCCCGGCGCAATGCTGGGCGGCTATATTCTTGGTGTAGCGGAGAGCCTGACGATCGCAGCGGGCGGTTCCCAGGTTTCGGATGCTGTTGTGTTCGGCATCCTGATTCTTGTCCTGCTTGTCAAACCTGCCGGTCTTCTTGGTAAGAACGTGCAGGAAAAGGTTTAAGGGGGGCGCGCGATATGTCAAAACAACGAAAGCTTTCCTATCTCTTCAGCATCCTTTGGGTGGCAATCCTATTTGCCGCGATCATGGGAGCCGTAGCGACGGGAGTCATCAATTCTTACTATTCCGGCATTTTGGTGCTCATCGGCATCAATATCATCTTGGCGGTCAGCCTGAATCTGGTAACCGGATTTTTGGGGCAGCTTGTGCTTGGCCATGCGGGCTTTATGAGCGTAGGCGCTTATTCCGCTGCATTGTTCACCATGCATGCAGGCCTTCCTATTTCCGTTGCCTTTCCACTCGGCCTGATTTTTGGCGGCTTGGTGGCTGCCATCTTCGGGGTGATTATCGGCGTTCCGGCACTCCGCCTGCGCGGCGACTACCTGGCGATCATTACGCTGGGCTTCGGCGAAATTATCCGTGTGCTGGTTTTAGCAGTGGATTTTACAGGCGGCGCTGCCGGTTTGACGGGAATTCCCTATATCGAGGGAAAATATACGCTGATTATCTATACCTTTTTTATAGCTTTTCTCACGGTGGTTGCGATTTTGGCTTTTATCCGCTCCCGCCACGGGCGCGCGGTGATTGCCATCCGCGAGGATGAGATCGCAGCGGAGGCCTCCGGCATCAACACCACCTATTATAAACTTCTTGCCTTTGTGGTGGCGGCGTTTTTCGCGGGCGTTGCGGGCGGCATTTATGCGCATTATATCGGCGTGCTCGACCCCAGCAAATTCGATTTTAACTATTCCGTCGAAATCCTGATTATGGTCGTGCTCGGCGGCATGGGCTCCATTACAGGCTCCGTTTGCTCCGCAACTGTGCTCACGCTCTTGCCGGAAATGCTCCGCTCTTTTGCAGATAAACGCATGTTGATCTATTCCCTTGTGCTGATTATCGTCATGCTCTTTAAGCCCACCGGCCTGCTCGGGACGCGTGAGTTTTCCGTGCGAAAAATTGTGGGTAAGCTATTCAAAGAAAAAAAGAAGGATACCGGCACGCCCCCGGCGGGCGGCGCGCCTGGAAAGGAGGCCTGAAGCCATGGAGGAGAATAGAGCGGTATTGGAAACCCGCAACCTCGGCATCACCTTTGGCGGCCTGAAGGCTCTGGAGGGCGTCCATTTTCGCTTGCACGAAAAGGAGATCATTGGCCTTATTGGGCCGAACGGTGCAGGCAAAACCACGGTCTTTAATCTTTTGACCGACGTTTATTATCCAACAGACGGCGAAATTGAGCTTGAGGGCAACAGCATTGTGGGTAAAAAAACCTACCAGATCACGCAAAACGGCATTGCGCGGACCTTCCAGAATATCCGTCTGTTTAAAGATGTGACGGTGCTCGATAATGTAAAAACCGCGATGACCAGCAAGATGAAATATTCCCTTCTTTCCAGTATTTTTCGCCTGCCTGCTTATCGACGGGAGGAAAAAGAGATATCAGAGAAGGCCCATGCGCTGCTTGAGGTGCTCGGCCTCAATGAGAAAGCCTATGAAATGGCACGCAACCTCCCCTATGGCCAACAGCGCAAGCTGGAGATCGCCCGTGCGCTGGCAACCTCTCCAAAGGTTTTGCTGCTGGATGAACCGGCTGCCGGCATGAACCCAACAGAGACGAAAGAGCTTATGGAAACGATTCGCCTAATTCGGGATAAATTTGGCCTCTCGATTTTACTGATTGAGCATGATATGAGCTTTGTCATGGGCATCTGCGAGCACTTGGTAGTGCTTGACTATGGCAGGATTATCGCGGAAGGGTCCCCCGAGGAAGTTCGTAAGGATCCGAAGGTGATCGCCGCATATCTGGGTGGGGAATAGCCTGAAAAAGCGGCCTTTGCCGCACCGTTTCAGGCGCGCTTGATACCGATTCCCCAGCTGTTAGAAAGGAATGAGTCAACAATATGGATTTGATGCTTTCCGTCAAAGACTTAGACGTATATTATGGCGCAATCCATGCGATCAAGGGGATTTCCTTTGAGGTGAACGAGGGCGAGATTGTCACGCTCATCGGCGCGAACGGCGCGGGCAAGACGACCACGCTCCATGCCATTTCAGGCCTCGTAAAGCCGAAGAATGGGGAAATTGCCTTCTGCGGCGCAAATTTGCGCACCACAAGCGCCCATAAAATCATCCGGCTTGGTCTGGCCCAGGTGCCTGAGGGGCGGCGCGTTTTTTCCCATATGACGGTGCAGGAAAACTTGGAGATGGGCGCGTATGCACGGAAAGACCGGGGCCGGCTAAACGATGAGTTCGAGCGCATTTTTCAGCGGCTCCCCCGTTTGAAGGAGCGGCGCAAGCAGGTTGCCGGCACGCTATCCGGCGGGGAGCAGCAGATGCTTGCCATTGGACGCGCACTGATGAGCAACCCCAAAATGCTGTTGCTCGACGAGCCATCGATGGGCCTTTCTCCACTGCTGGTGGAGGAAATCTTTCAAATCATTCAGGATGTTAACAAAAGCGGGGTTACCGTTTTACTCGTGGAGCAGAATGCGAAGATGGCGATGCAGATTGCGAACCGCGTATACGTCATGGAGACGGGTACCATCATGATGAGCGGGAACTCGGAGGAAATGCGCAATAACGAGCAGGTGCGCAGGGCTTATTTGGGCGGATAACCGGTGCGTTTCGGCAAAAAGTAAAACCGTGCATAGAGAAAGCGAGGGCAGGCAGATTTGCCTGCGAGGCTGGACGATGGGTTGAAAATCACTGATTTTACGCAAGAAGATGCGAAAACCGTATGCAGCTGGCGTTATCCGCCACCCTATGATATCTATCATTATCCGGAATGGGAAACGGCCCGAGCACAGCATTATGGAATGACGGATGAAGAAACACGCCGCGCAGAGTTTTATGCCCTGAAAGACGGGAATAATTTGACCGGTTTTTTCAGGTTGACGAATCATCCTGATTTTGTAATGATCGGCCTTGGCTTGGCGCCGGATCAATGTGGGAAGGGCCTTGGCAATCAGTTGATGAAAGCCATTCAAACCGTTCTAAAGGAGCGATATCCCGGGCGGCTCGCCTGCCTTGAAGTGAGAACTTGTAATATGCGCGCGATCAAATGCTATAAACGGGCCGAATTCGTCGTCCGAAAAGAGTATTGCAGAGACACGTCGATGGGGATGGCGGATTTCTATTTGATGGTATTATGATCAGTTTCGTTGTATGATATGGCAAGGGAGCTGTTGCAAAATGCCTTGCATTTTGCAACAGCTCCCTTGTACGTTTATTTGAGGCTTTGCCCAAATGGGGGTAAGTCTCAAACTCACAATAGAATGAAAGATTGGATTTATCCGATTACTTCGGCTTCTGCGCATGCAAGCACCCTTTTAAGCTCCTTTGGAATGGCAATATGCTGTGGGCAGTGGCCTTCGCATTTGCCGCATTCAATGCAATCCGCAATGCCGCAGGATTGTATGCGCGCTCGCAAATCAGCCATTTGATCGAAACGCAGGCAACTGTTATATGCTTCAAAAGCGCTTGAAATCCGCACGCCCTTCGGGCAGCCCTTGCAGTAATTGCAGCCGGTGCAAGGGATCAGCGGCAGGCTTTCCAAAATGGATACCGCCTGCTGGAGCAGCTCGGTTTCCGCTATGCTGAGCGGCTGAAACTGGCCAAAGAGCCGGAGATTTTCGGTTACCTGCGCCATGTCGGACATACCGCTGAGTACGACTGCCGTATTGGGAAGGCTCCCGGCAAACCGGAGCGCCCATGAGGCCGGGCTTGCCTTTGGGGCGGCAGCGGTAAGCAGAGAGACCACGTCGGGATGCGGCGAAGCGAGCGAGCCGCCGCGCACGGGCTCCATGATGATGCAGGGAATGCCGCGGGCCTCAACCATTTCATATTGTTCCTTTGCGCGCTGGGCCGTTTCCCAGTCATAATAATTGATCTGGAGCTGAACAAAGTCCCAGTCGGCGGCATCCAGAATTTCATGCAGAACCTCCGGCGTATCATGGAAGGAGAAGCCGGCATTCCGAACCGCCCCTGCCGCCTTTTTTGCAAAAATAAAGTCGACAAGATTCTCTTTTTTACAAATCTCCCAATTTTCCTGATTGAGGTTATGTAGCAGGTACTGGTCAAAATAGGTCACACCTGTACGCTTGAGCGAGGTTTCTAAGAGCTCTTGCGGTGTGTGCCCCTCCGGAATGAGCCACATGGGGAGTTTGTTTGCAAGATAGAAGCGCTCGCGTGGGTAGCGTTCTACCAAAGTGCGCTTCACAGCATTTTCAGAATCTCCATCCCCATATACATAGGCAGTGTCAAAGTAATTGATTCCGCCCGCCATGCAGGCGTCCACCAGCTTTTCCGTTTCTAATAAGTCAATCTTACCGTTCTTTTGCGGGAATCGCATACAGCCAAGCCCCAAAAGAGAGGTTTCAAAACCCAGTTTATTGAATAAACGCTTTTCCATATTGCCTCGCCTCCATCCCTTGATTATTACGGTGAAATTATAGCACAAGAAAGAACGTTTGCATAGGCTTGCGTGGGGAAGGCACAGGAAATATGGAAATCCCCCATCAATAAAACCGACCGGGTGCTTCTCATAAGCACCCGGTCGGTTACACCTGGATCATTTCCGCCTGAGAGAGGAGCCGTTAGGCTGGCATCCCGTCCTTTAAATCACATTCCACAGCCGCGCCCTGCGCCTGGGAGCGCTTTACGTCAATGGTGCGCTGATTGCGCGAGCCGCGGAAGAGAATTGCAAGAGATTTTTCTTCCAGCAAAAAGCGCCCGTCCACAAGCACGTCCGTCTCCGCGAGAAGATCCCGCCATCCGGCATGGGAATCAAGGCCATCCATAATCTGCTCATACGTCCAGCCCGTGTAGGTGATCACATTTAGGCCAAGCTTATGCACCTCAGCGGCGAGCACCGCGAAGGGCTCTGCCTGTGCAAACGGGTCGCCACCGCTCAGAGTCACGCCGGAGAGCAGCGGATTCTTCCGCAACTCAGCGATCAGATTGCCAACCTTGCTGTCATATCCTCCGGCAAAATCATGCGTTTGTGGGTTTTGGCAGCCAGGGCAATGATGCGGGCAGCCTTGCGCAAAGACGACGAATCGCCAGCCGGGGCCATCCACAATTGACTCGCGGATAACGCCTGCAAGCCGTAAAGCGGTTTCCATTGTATCCATCAGATCTGCTCAAACTCCCCTGCGCCAGTGCCGATGGAGTGCTTGACGCGATCCATCACTTCGGCATACTTGGCGTCGTTAAAGTGATCGAGCGTGCCGACCAGGTAGCCGGTGATGCGGCGGATACGCTCAAAATCGGGATTGCCATCACCTTCGTGGCGGCCGCATTTCGGGCACTCGTCATTGATGATGCCGGTATAACCGCAAACCGGGTCATGATCGACCGGGTGGTTGACGGAGCCGTAGCCAATATTATTTTCCTTCATGCAGCGGATAACGGCCTCAAACGCGTCGAGATTTTCCGTTGGATCGCCGTCCATCTCAATATAGGAGATATGGCCTGCATTGGTCATCTCATGATAGGGAGCCTCAATTTTGATCTTATCAAAAGCGGAGATTGGGTAATAAACCGGCACATGGAAGGAGTTTGTATAATAGGCGCGGTCAGTCACGCCTTCAATCACACCGTAACGCTCCTTATCCATGCGGACAAAACGGCCGGAGAGCCCCTCCGCAGGCGTTGCAAGCAGGGAGAAATTGAGGCCGGTTTCCGCAGCCGCCTGATCCATGCGGTTGCGCATATGGGCAACGATTTCTAGGCCGAGGTTGCGCGCTTCAACGCTCTCGCCATGGTGCGCGCCCACCAGGGATTTTAATGTTTCCGCAAGACCGATAAAGCCGACGGAAAGCGTGCCGTGCTTGAGCACCTCGCGCACCTCGTCATCCGGGCCAAGCTCGCCGGAATCAATCCAAATGCCCTGCCCCATCAGGAAGGGATAGTTGCGCACCTTCTTTTTAGACTGGATCTCCAGCCGCTCAAGCAGCTGATTGATGACAAGATCGATTTTGCGGTCAAGATCCTCAAAGAAGAGATCAATGTTGCCGTGCGCCTTGATAGCAAGACGGGGCAGGTTGATCGAAGTAAAGCTCAGGTTCCCTCGGCCACCCGTGGTTTGGCGCGAAGGATCATATACGTTCCCCATCACGCGGGTACGGCAGCCCATATAGGCAATTTCCGTATCATAATCGCCTTCCACATAATACTGTGCGTTAAACGGCGCATCCATAAAGGAGAAGTTCGGGAATAGGCGCTTTGCTGATACGCGGCAGGCGAGCTTGAAAAGATCATAGTTCGGATCGCCAGGATTATAGCTGACGCCTTCCTTCACACGGAAAATGTGGATCGGGAAAACCGGCGTTTCGCCGTTGCCGAGGCCTGCTTCTGTGGCGAGCAGGACGTTTTTTACAGCCATGCGGCCCTCCGGGGAGGTATCCATCCCATAGTTAATGGAGCTGAAGGGGATTTGCGCGCCAGCGCGGGAGTGCATCGTGTTGAGATTATGAACGAGCGCTTCCATCGCCTGATAGGTGGCGCGGTCCGTCTCTTTCACAGTGCGGCGCAGCGTGAATTCCTGCGCACGCTTTATGATGGCGTCGTCGAGCTGATAGCCCTCTTTCAGCAGCTTTGCCTCAGCCTCCTGATAGCCGTTATCATTTGCAAGCTTGGGTACTAGACCGCTCTCCTCTTTGACACGCTTGCAGACATCGTCCGCAAGGTCACAGGAGTTCTCCAAATCCGCCAGCAATTCAAGCGCCTTGCTCAGATTACGGCGGTAGAGCTTTGCGTAGGTTTTGGCCACGCCGAGCGCCATGCCGTAATCAAAATTTGGGATACTCTGGCCGCCGTGCTGATCGTTTTGGTTGGACTGAATTGCAATGCAGGCAAGCGCAGAGTAGCTCGCAATATCGTTGGGCTCGCGCAGGTAGCCATGACCAGTAGAGAAGCCGCCTTTAAACAGCTTGATGATATCGATCTGGCAGCAGGTGGTGGTCAGCGTTAAAAAATCGAGATCGTGGATGTGAATATCACCCTCATGGTGCGCCTTGGAGTGCTCCGGATTGAGCACAAACAGCTCGTTGAATTGCTTTGCGCCCTCAGAGCCGTATTTGAGCATAGTGCCCATGGCGGTATCGCCATCAATATTGGCGTTTTCTCGCTTGATATCGTTATCCTTTGCGTCCTTAAAGGTGAGGCCTTCGTAGATTTTCATCAGCCGGGTGTTCATTTCACGCACACGGGAACGTTCTGCGCGATATAAAATATAAACTTTCGCGGTGCGGGCGTGTCCGTTTTCAATCAAGACCTTTTCCACGGCGTCCTGCACCTGCTCTACCGTCGGCTTCTGAATGCCCCGATTCTCCAGGTAAACGACCACCTGGTTTGCCAGCGCAAGCGATTCCTCATAGTCCTTGCCGCCCATAGACTGCGCAGCCTTAAAAATTGCATTTGCAATTTTTTCAATGGAGAAGTTTACTTCCCGCCCGTCGCGTTTGATGATTTTTGTTAACATGCGCCCAGCTCCTCTTGTGTGAAAGTGATAAATAGATATAGTTAAAATATATTGATTGATACACTAGATATAGTGTATTCCCTCTATAGCGATTGCTATTATATAGCACATCTTGATGCCTGTCAAGGGCATGCGTATGGAAAAACAAAAGAAAAACGCACAATCTTTTTCAAGATCGTGCGTGTGAACAGCTTCATTGTTTAGGAGAATCAATCCTCTGGCTTTTTTCGCAACCGTTCCCCAAGGGCGGCCAAAAAATCCTCTTCCTCCTGCTTGTGCAACGCCTGTTCTTTCTCATAAAGAGCTTGCAGATGCTGGAAGGCGCTTTTTTTATCTTTCAGCTGCCGATAGAAGAGGATCAAATCTTGCTCCTCTTTGGAAAGGTCGGAAAGATATTTTACGCGGGGGTGGGCGGCGCTTTGATACTCCATGCGTTCATCGCGCAGCTCCATCTGGAGGGTGGGCGGCTTCACGTCCAGCAAAAAATCCGTGCTGATGCGGTAGAGGCGTGCAAGCTTCGCAATGGTGAGGATATCAGGCCTCGTTTTGCCGGATTCATAATAGGCGTAGGTGGAACGGTCGATATTCAGCATATCCGCAACCTGCTTTTGTGTCAGGCCATTTTTTTCCCTGAGCAGACGCAGATGTGTAGCCAGCATTCCCCCACCGCCTTTCTCTTGCTAGTATCTGTTATTTTTGCATAATTATACTATTAGAATGAAAAAAAAGAGCATATTGTGAATAACGTTCACATTTTTTTTTTTCTCAATCAAGGCGTGCCCTTGTATCTATTTGATGGAATGTGATACTATTTCTTTATAAAAGCATCTGCTGAGCTGCAAGAATGCAGCTAGACAGGGAAAGAGAGGGAACAGAATGGAACAGAAATGGGTGCAGGCCTGGGGAATGTCGCATGCGGGAATGTCCCTTTTGGGCTACCGGGGGAACGACCGGACCTTCCGACTGACTGTCCACAGTGCAGTCTCCGGGGGTCAAATCCGCCTGTCGCTCTCCAACCGTTTTTCCAAAGAGCGTGTGAGGGTCGGTTCCGCGTATGCCGCCGTTTGTGATGAAACAGGGAGGCGGATAGGAGAAAGCACGCCTCTTTTTTTCGCTGGCAAGGCGGGGGTGGAGCTGACCGCTGGCCAAAGCGTCCGGTCAGACGCCGCTGCCCTGCCGGTTGCTGCGGGCGAATATCTCTCAGTTAGTATCTATGTGGAGAAGGGAAAGCTTCTGTCCGGCAATGCGCTGGATGATGTGCGGCTCTCTGTCTGCCGCGGAGATCACACGAGCGATATGGCGATTCTACATCAGAGCAGGCGCAAGGATAGCATTTTACATTTAGCGGAGAAGGTGTTGGGGATGTATCTCTCCCAGCCGGTGCCCCTATTTGAGGCAGTCGAACTGCTCAATGGGGAGGGCGCTTCTAACATCGTGTGCTTTGGGGATTCGATCACACAGCAGGGGCGTTGGTTTAATCCGTTTGCCCAGCGGGTGCGTGAGCAGTTTCCCGGCCGCTATGCTGTCGTCAACCGATCGATCACGGGAAACCGGCTGTTGCGGGATTGCTGGAGTCGCTTCCCATTAAAAAATTTTTTTGGCCCGAGGGCGTTGGAGCGTTTTCAATGGGATGTAGGCGCCTTTGACGGCATAAAATACATGGTGGTATGCCTGGGCACAAACGACTATGCCCAGCCGGGCACATTAGGCGCCCCAAAATCGGATCGCATTACGGCGCAGGAGGCGCTCGATGGCCTGCGAGAGCTGGTGCAGATGGCACACGCGCACGGCATCACGGTCTACGGAGCCACATTGATCCCCTTCGGCGGCTCGGCGGACTGCACACCGGAAAAGGATCAAATCCGTGTGGAAATCAACCGGCGGCTGATGCAGGAGAAACTGTTTGACAAAATTGTTGATTTTGACGCCGCTTTTGCACGGGAAGAGAATCCCTATCTTGCAAAAGAGGGCTATACGAGCAAGGACGGCGGCCACCCCAGTCCACTTGGCGGTTTAGCGCTTGCGCAGTGCATTCCGCTGGAATGGTTCATAGAACAGGAAGCATCTGTGATAGAGTAAAGGGAGGCAGGCATTGTGATAGAAAGGGAAAGCGTGAAAAGCGTCGGCGCTTATCTGGAAAGCCAGGCGGAAGCGATGCGGCAGGCGCTTGCCGCTCTGATAGAAATTCCAAGCTACCGCACGCAGGCGGAGGAGGGCGCGCCTTATGGAAAAGGGCCGGCAGCCGCTCTGCAGGAAGGCATGCGGCTGGCACAGGAGCAGGGGCTTCGCACGCGCCTAGTGGAAAACGTTATGCTGGAGGCCGACCTTGGGGAGGGGGCGGAACCGGGGCTGGGCGTTCTTTGCCATTTGGACGTGGTGCCGGAGGGCACGGGATGGACAGTTCCGCCCTATGCGCTTACCCGCCGGGAGGGGAAGCTTTATGGCCGTGGCACAATTGATGATAAGGGGCCGGCTGTAGCGGCGCTGTTTGCCCTCGGCGCGATCCGCGCCCTGAAAATACCGCTTGCTGCGCCGGTGCGCTTGCTGCTGGGGAGTGATGAAGAAAACGGCTCTTCTGATCTTGCATGCTATCGGGCAAAGCATAAAATGCCGCCGATGCTCTTCACACCGGATGGCGATTATCCGATCATCAATATTGAAAAGGGGATGCTACGGGCGGGCTTTTGCGCATCTTACCGGCAGGAAGGGGAACGGCGCGTTCTCTGGCTGCATGCGGGCAAAGCGGCGAATGCCGTTCCTGGCCGGGCGGAGGCCTGTTTATCCGGCATTTCGCTTGAGCAGGCAAGGCAAGCTGCTCAGGCATTGCCAAAAGAGCTCGCTATCGCCTTTCGGGAGGAGCAGGATGGGCTTGTTTTGTTGATTGAAGGGCGCGGGGCGCATGCCTCCACGCCAGAGCAGGGAGAAAATGCGCTGACCGGCCTGATTCGGATGCTTTGCGCATTGCCCGGTATGGAGGGGGATGGATTATTGCCGCTGTTGGAGGAGATTGCGCTGCTTTTCCCCCATGGGGAAACGAACGGACGCTCTGCCGGACTTGCATGCCAAGAGGCGGAAAGCGGAGCGCTGACGCTTGCCCTCAGCGTTTTGCGGTGCCGGAAGGGCAAGCTGGAGGGCATGGTGGATATCCGGTTTCCATTGTGTGAAACGCTCCCTAGCGTCACCCAAAAGCTTTCTCAAGCGCTTGCTGCACACGGTTTCAATTTTCACAAAATAATGGGCTCCGAGCCGCACCGGGTGCCGGAGGAGAGCCCGTTTATCCAAACGCTGCTCCATGTGTATACCCAGCAGACCGGACTGCCGGGCTATTGCACGGCAATCGGCGGAGGCACCTATGTGCACGGTATCCCAGGCGGAGTTGCTTTTGGCGCAATGTTCCCGGGGGAGGATAATCATATGCATGGCGCGGATGAATTTATTACGGAGGAAAATTTGTTGCGCAATGCGAAAATTATTGCGCATGCAGTGCTTGCGCTGTGTGGAGAATGAGGCGGATGACGATGAAAAAGGTGCTTTCTTATGGGGAGATCCTCTGGGATGTCATTGATGGACAAGCAAAAATTGGTGGAGCCCCCTTTAATTTGGCTGGGCATTTGGCGCGGCTCGGCGCCGAGACGTTTCTCTACAGCAAGGTCGGTGCGGATGAACTGGGGCGCCGGGCGTTGCAGGAGATCGCTCGCTTAGGGGTAAGCTCAAATTATGTGAAAACAGACGCCCGCTATCCAACCGGGACGGCGCTCGTCCGGCTGGACCATCAGGGGATTCCGAGCTATTCGTTCCCCGAGGGGGTTAGCTACCAGCATATTGAAGGGGGAGAAGCGGCGCTTGCCTCCCTCCGGGAGGAGGGATTTTCCCTCTTTTATTTCGGCTCTATGGTGCAGATGGCAGAACAATCTCGTGAGACACTTTTGCATATTTTAGAAGAATGCACCTTCCCAGCCGTGTTTTTTGATGTGAATATCCGCCGCGATTTTTGCCCCCGTGAGATGGTGGAGCAATCCCTTCGGTATACGACAATCCTCAAGCTCAATGAAGAGGAGGCGCTGCGCTTTGGCACACTCTTCTGCACGGGAGAACAGGAGACGGAGCTAATCCGCGCCCTTTTTGCACAATATAGCAAGCTGCGCTGCGTGCTGGTGACAAAGGGGCCGCGTGGCTGCACGGCCTATTCCCGTGAGGCGATGAGGGAGATAAACGAATGCGTATCCAAGGCGGTGGATACCGTGGGCGCGGGAGATGCGTTTAGCGCCGGTTTGATCAGCGGGCTGCTCGCGGGATGGGATGTATTCCGCAGCGCGCGGCGCGGCGCGATCCTTTCGGATTTTGTGGCGTCATCCAGCGGGGCGCTTCCGGTCTATTCGGAACAGTTAAAGGCGAAGCTGGACACTTGCTGAGTGAAATTGTTTACAAATACTGACTTGTATCCTCCGAGGCGGAATGCTAAGATGGGAAAACATAAGGGAAGAGATGCAAAGCTTCCTCTTTTCAACTGCGCTTTATGCCTGTTGCGCACAAACCTGACTCAAAATTTTAGCGCCGCCTAAACCGCAAAATTCTGTGGCTTACCGAGAAAGGAATGGTCATAAGCGTGAAGAAAACAATGCATACCCGGTTCCTTGCGCTGGTGCTTTCCGCTGTGCTTTTACTGCCTGCGCTTGCCGGTTGCTCTAAGAAAACCGGGGCGGAAAAAGACCTTGCCTACCCAATTGACGGCGAGCCGGTTTGCCTTGACCCGCAGATTGCTGCGGATGAAACGGCTAAGCTTGTCACGGGCAATTGCTTTGAGGGGCTTGTCCGTCTGGATGAATCAGGCGCAATCGTGCCCGGAGCCGCCCAGCGGTGGGATGTGTCGGCGGACGGGCGCACCTACACCTTTCATTTGCGCGAGGGGATGAAGTGGCACATTGCCGACTCCGATGAGCTGGAAGAGCTGCTGGGGAAGGGAAAAACGATCGACACCACGCTGAATGCGGAGGATTTTGCGTTCGGCCTAAAGCGGGCGTTGTTACCGGAAACGGGCATGGCCTCCGCCAAAGCGCTTTATGCGATTGAGAATGCGCAGGCGGTTCATCGTGGAACTGCCCGCTCCGATCAACTCGGCGTGCGGGTGGTAAACGCCAGCACGCTGGAGATTCGGCTGGCTCGCGCGGACAGCGCGTTTCTCTATGCGCTGACACTCCCTATGAGCATGCCTTGCGATGAGGCATTTTTTCTGGCGACGTCAGGCCGCTATGGGCTGGAGCGGAAGTATCTAATCTGCAATGGGCCCTTCTATCTTTCAAAATGGAACCATGACAAATCTCTGCTGTTAAAAAAGAATCCGGATTATCAGGGGGAAACAACCGTATCGCCCGCTACCGTCAGCCTCTATATCAATACAGACGGGCAATCCCGCCTTGATAAGCTGTTGGAAGGGCGGTATGACGCCGCCCTGCTGGAACAGGGCCAGGCCCATGCCCTGGATGAGCGCTCTGGCATTACGACGCAGGAGATCCCCAATATCACCTGGTCGATCTGCTTCAATGCAGGGAATGCTCTGCTGAAAAATGGGAACCTGCGCATTGCGCTCTGCCAAGGGCTAAACCGCTCCGCGCTGGAGCCTGCCTCCGGCCTGACGGCCGAGGCGCAGGGCTTTGTGCCGGCATCCTGTATGCTGGGCAGCACGAGCTACCGGGAGCAGGCAGGAGCTATCGGCCGGCTGGCCTACAATGCGGATGAGGCGCGCAGGCGCTGGGAGAGCGGGCTGGATGCGCTTGGCCAAAAAAGTGCAACGCTTACCATCCTCTGTGCGCAGGAGCATGCCGATATGATCCGCAAGCTCATACAAACCTGGCAAGGTGCGTTGGGCATCACGCTGATCCTGCGGCTGGAGGCGGTAGATCGGGCAGAATTGCGCACTCGTTTGGAAAAGGGGGATTACGAAATTGCTTTTGCCCCCGTGACAGCCTCCGGCTCTTCGGCGGTAGAGTTCCTTTCCCAGTTTGCTTCCGCTGCGAGCGGTAACCTGCTCAACTATAGCTCGGAAGCCTACAATAAGATCATATCTTCCATGAATATGGCTGCTTCTAGGCAACTCATTCAGCTGTGCAAGCAGGCGGAAACGCATTTGATCCAAAACGGCCTAGTTTACCCGCTGTATGCAGAGAGCAGTTTCTTTGCGATGGCACAGAATGTTTCCGGGATTGTTTACCACACGCTGGATGGCACGGTGCGCTTTTTGAAAGGGGAGCGGCTGGATTCATGATACGGTTCCAATCCAAGAGGCAGGCCTTTCTCTGCGCCCTATCCTGGGCGTTTGCGGTGGCCTGTATGGCGCTGATCTTTCATTTTTCTCAACAGTCCGGTGTTCAGTCCCAATCGCTTAGCGATGGCGTTCTTTCCAAAATTTTTGATCTGGTTGGGTTGCTGATCCCTTCCGCCGTGATCCGAAAACTGGCGCATGCGGCGGAATTTGCGCTGCTGGCGGTTCTGCTGTTTCATGCGCTGTACCGCACCTGGGGGCGAAGCAGGCCCTTTCTGGCTTGGGGACTGACCGCTTTTTATGCGGTGACGGATGAGCTGCACCAAATTTTTATCCCCGGCAGGGCGTGCCGTTTTTTTGATGTGTGCGTCGATGCGGCCGGAGCGCTGGTAGGCATCGTGTTGTGCCTTTTGACTGTTTTTTTGTGGAAAAAGCTTCGTGAGCGCCGCTACACCTGATGAAATAAAAAATGGATAGGGGCAAAAAAAACCGGCTGATTGGCAATTCGCCAATTCGCCGGTTTTCTGATTGATAAAACCATTTCATTCTACCTAAGTGCCTAAAACAGCAGCAGGAAAGGGAGGAACGCCGATTGCCGCCCGTGGACGCATTAGCCTTCGCTGTGATCCATGCCGCTTCCAGGCTTCTGAAGCATGGCGCGGGGCGCTACCTCCCGCCGGGCGTGGTTATAGAGCTTGCGGTTATCCAGCGCCCATTGCCGTGGGGAGAAGCCGTTTGGCTGCGTCGTCTGGACAGCCTGCGCCATTTCATAGATGCGCGCATCCATCAGGTCAAGCTCAGAGAGCAGCTCCGCCTCCAAGAACATAGGCCGCACAGCAGCTCCAAATTCAGGATCCCCATGGTGGGAGAGGAGCATATGCTCCACCAGCATCGCGGTTTCCTGCGGTGTGCCGAGCCTGCGAGCCGCACGGTCAACCGCCATTGCGCCGGAGGCTAGGTGCCCGATCAGCATCCCCTGCGATGTATATCCACTGGCAATGCCGGTGCTGCTGACAGTGAATTCTTCAATTTTTGCAATATCATGCAGGATCGCGCCGGAGAGAAGAAGCTCCTGGTCGATAAAGGGGTATACGTGACACACGCCCTGTGCGAGCCGCACGATGGAAAGGGTGTGGCACAACAAACCTCCCCGGATTGCATGGTGCAGCTTAAAGGCCGCTGGCCAATAGAGCAGCTTCTCTTCATATTCATCGAGAAGCTCTGTGACAAGCTCCTTTAAATCAGTATTTTCAAAAGCGACGACCAGGGAGCGGATTTCTGAGAGCATCCATGCACCATCGTATGCCGCACTCGGGACATAATCGCTTATCTGAACGTTATCAGAGGGGACGACCTTGCGAATCCGGTCGATGCGTAGCTGATCAGCGCCGTTGTAAACGTCAATTCGGCCGCGCACCTTAACAAGGTCGTTTGCGGCAAAGGTTCCCTGCGCCTCCTCCTTATAATCCCAGAGCTTGGCTGAAATCTCGCCGGATTGATCGGCCAACACCAAGTCGAGGTAGGGCACGCCACGGGCTGTTTGCTTTTTGTCACAGGTTTTAATCAGGCAAAAACCTTCGGAGACACCGGTTTTATCATTGGTTATAAAATTCATAAAGCTGCCATCCTTTTTCTAAGAGCTGAACGAATCGATCATTGGCCGAAATCCATTAGGAAAATGCCGCTTTCCTCCTCCAGGCGGCGGTTAACTTCTCCCGGGAGCAGGCGGATGAAGATCTCGGCTGTTGCGCTGACTCTGATTTCATTGACATGCCCGCCGTATACATTGCCACCGGCATCGGCAAGGGAACCATGCAGGTGGAGGTAAAGCTCCGTTCCGCGCCGTGTCACGCTGCCTGTCAGCGCGCAGATTTCCATCTCTCCCTCCAGTGTGCGAGGCAAAAAGCGCTTTTCAGCCAGGTGGTAAACGCCAACCTCAGCATAATCTGCCGCACCCAGCGCGGAAATCTCCGCCAGACGCACCCGCTCCGCATTGCATACCGCGCGGATTGAAGCGAGAACGTCCTCGCCCCTCACCAGGCAGAGCACAATGGTATCCCCCAATTTCCGGTATTCCATCACAGCGTCCCCCTTTTTCTCTCTTCATTTCCATTATACGTCTTTGAACCCGCAGGGTCAAGGCGAACGGTCAATCGGCTGTCTGTTGGGCGGGCTTTTTCATTGTTAAGGAAATGCGCTTCTTTGCTACATCAACGCTGAGCACCCATACGGTGACGATATCGCCCACCTTGAGAACCTCGGAGGGATGATTCAGCCTGCGGTTGGCGATTTGAGAAATATGGACCAACCCGTCCTGATGGACGCCGACATCGACGAACGCGCCGAAATCAATCACATTGCGGACCGTGCCCTGCAATTCCATGCCGGGCTTTAAATCCTTCATATCCATGATATCCGTGCGCAGCAGCGGCGGCGGGAGTTCATCGCGTGGGTCACGGCCCGGGAGCAGGAGCTCCTTGACGATATCGCGCAGCGTCGGCACGCCCGCTTCTAGCCGCTTTGCGGCCTCCTCCACACCGCCGAGGCCCTCAACGCGCTCTCGAAGGGCCCCGATTGCGCCGGAAGAAACATCGGCCAGAGAGTAGCCGCACAGCGCCAGCAGGGCTTTCGCGGCCTCATAGCTCTCTGGATGCACGCCGGTATTGTCGAGCACGTTTTTGCTCTCCGGCACGCGTAGGAAGCCCGCGCACTGCTCAAACGCTTTTGCGCCGAGTTTCGGCACTTTTTTAATAGCGGCGCGGGAGGGGTAGGCGCCGTTTTCCTCTCGATAGGCGACGATGTTTTTGGCAACCGTGCCATTGATACCGGATACACGCGCAAGCAGGGAGGGGGATGCGGTATTCAGATCAACGCCTACAGCATTGACGCAATCCTCCACCACGCCGCCCAGCGCGTTATCGAGCTCTTTTTTCGGCATATCGTGCTGATATTGGCCCACGCCGATGGCCTTTGGATCAATTTTTACCAGCTCCGCGAGTGGATCCTGTAGCCTGCGCGCGATGGAAACCGCGCTGCGCAGCGAAACGTCGAACTGCGGGAACTCCTCCGCAGCGAGCTTTGAGGCGGAATAGACGGATGCGCCCGCCTCGCTGACGACCATGTAAGAAATGTTTCGGCCGATCGCCTTGATGAGCTCAGCCGTAAAAATTTCCGTCTCTTTGGAGGCGGTTCCGTTGCCGATGGCGATGATCCCAACGCCGTGCGTTTCAATCATGCGGCGAAGCGTAGATTTTGCCTGTTCTTTTTGAGCTTCGCTATGTGTAATATAGATGACCCCTGTATCTAGCACGCGGCCTGTTGCATCCACAACGGCGACCTTGCAGCCTGTCCGATAGCCAGGATCCAACCCCAAGGCAACTTTTCCCTTCACAGGCGGCTGGAGCAGCAACTGGCGCAGATTGGTGGAAAAAACCTTGATTGCGGCCGTGGCTGCCCGCTGCGTGAGTGCCGAGCGGATTTCACGTTCAATCGACGGCTCAATCAGCCGGTCATAGGCATCCTCCCCGGCCTCTAAGACGGCGCGGGTGCAGGGCGACTCGGTGCTCTTCAAAGCAACGCTGGAAATCACCTTGATGGCGCGCGGGCGGTCAAGGGTAACCGAAACCTTCAAAAATCCCTCCCGTTCTCCCCGGTCGATTGCCAGCACTTGATAGCCTGCGATTTTTTCCACTGGCGCACTGAAGTCATAATAAGGCGCATAGACGCTGTCTTCCTCCTTGGCGGATTTGGAGCGCACCACGCCGCATACGGTAAAAAGATTGCGAAGCCTGCGGCGGATCGTTGCATCATCCGAAAGATTTTCCGCAATGATGTCAAGTGCGCCCTTAAGGGCGTCCTCAGCCGTTTCCACGCCCTTTTCCGGGTTAAGGAAATCTAACGCCAGAGCGAGCGGCTCTTCACAATCAGGGCGCTGCTCGTAAAGCACCTGGGCCAGCGGCTCCAGCCCCTTCTCCCGGGCAATTGAAGCGCGTGTGCGGCGCTTTGGCTTAAAGGGGCGGTAGATATCCTCAATTTCTGCCAAGGTGGCGGCATTGCTCAGCGCGGCGGAGATTTCCTCCGTCAGTTTTTCCTGCCCCTCAATCGAGGCGCGCACTTCTTCGCGCCGTTTATCGAGATTGCGCAGATATTCCAATCGCTCTGCTATTTCGCGCAGCATCTGGTCGTCCAGCGTGCCATGCGCCTCCTTGCGGTAACGTGCGATAAAGGGGATTGTATTGCCCTCGTCGATGAGCTTGACGACATTCTCTACCTGCCAAGCCTGTAAATGAAATTCCGACGTGATTTGTGCGATGATATCCATAGGTTTTGACGACTCCTTTTCCTCTGACTTGAAAAAACTGCCCCTGCCCGCAGACAGGGGAATGCATTATGGAAACTGAAAATTCAGAATAGAAATCTCATGGAGAATGAAAAATTTCTCCGGCATGGTATCCTCCAGCATCTTCCGATGCCTCTTGGTGAAGGACTCCACCTGCTCGGGCGGGAGCGAAGCGCCAACTCCGCGGCAGGCCCTCATCCGGCCGTTCCAAGTTTCCCGGGTGAATGGGATTTCTGCATCCAGCGTTTTAAGCGCCGCCAAATGGATGCCCCCTTTGCACCAGCCCGGGGTAAAATATTGGAGCCGCCGGTCATATCCGTTCCAATCTGGGTTAAATTGCCGCACGGTTTCGATAGAGCGCTGGACGACCGGGTTTTCATCCGGCAGCCAGGCCATGTAAATCACGGCCAAGTGCCCTCCGGGCTTTAAAATGCGCTGAAAAGCAGGGATCGCCCGTTCGGAATCCATATACTGCCAGCACTGTGCCGCAGTGATACAGTCAAACATATTGCCCTCAAACGGAGGCTCATGCGCATCACCGACGAAATAGTCGGCAGAAAGGCCCTCAGCCTCAGTCAACGCCCTAGCCTGAAGGATTTGTTTTTTCGAAAGATCCAGCCCAGTAAAACAAGCGCCATAGCGGGCCATCCGGCGGGGCAGGACGCCTGTGCCTGTGCCAATATCAAGGATACGCTGCCCGGGCCCGCCGATGCCCATCTCATAAAGCGTTTGATAAAGCACATCCGGATAAATATCCCGATATTTCGCATAATCCGCGCTGGTAAGCCCCCAATCAAAAGGCTTGCCGCCGTCAATTTTTTGATCTTGCATCGTTCCCTCCCTTTTTATATAGCACCTTTACCTTTTTAACTGGCGAATATCCCGCCCGCAGAAGATCAGGGATGTGTAGCAGCCGATGATGCGTGAAGTAATCCGCTGCGTATATTTTGCCTCCAGCTCCGTTGGCGTCAGATTTGTGCTGATAATAACGGGAAGCCCTGCGTTGATGCGGGAGTTGATGATGTTGTAAAGCGCCGCCACAGTGAAGGAGGTTGAAAATTCCGCGCCGAGATCGTCTAAAATCAGTAGGTCGCAGGAGAGCAGCATCTCCTGCATGGCGCCCTCGTCCGCAGGCCTGCGCCCAAAATGCTCCTCCTCCAGCTCATGGAGCAGGTTTTGCGTGGAGCCGTAGATAACGGCGAAATCCTTTGCAATCGCCTCCCTCGCGATAGATAGGGAGAGGTGTGTTTTGCCAAGCCCAGTTGCGCCGCAAAGAAAGAGGCTTGGGGAATGCCGGCCGAAATCTTCCGCATAGTGCATGCAGAATTCAAAAATCTCTGCCATGCGCCTGCGCGGGGAGAGGCCTGTGCGGCTATCAGGCTCCTCTGGATAATAATCGAGCCGGAAGCCTTCAAAGGAGCAGAGATCCAATGGGTAGCGTTTGTTAATTTGCTGGTAGGCGAGGCTGCGCAGGAGTTTTTTGTGGCAAGTGCAGACCACGCCATTCGCAAAGCCGGTATCCTTGCAAATGGGGCAGGTATAAGGCGTTTCGAGATATTCCTCAGGCAACCCTGCTTTTTTTAGTAGCTCGCGCCGCTCCCTCTGCGCTTTCAGGCTTTGCCGTTTCAACCCGTCCAAAAAAGACTGCGCATCCGGCCGGCCGAGCGCATAGACGATGGAATGCCCTGCCTCTGCCATCTCCCGCTCAATGCGGATCAGCTCCGGATGTTTTGCCTCCACTTCATCATGCCGCCGCTGCGCTTCGCGCTCCGCCTGTGTTTTTCGCCGCTGTAGCTCACGCCGTGCTTGAGCGTAAATTTCCTTCCCGTATGGCATCCCGACGACCATCCTTTCATTGATAGCTTAGGCCCCGTTTTTTGAATTCCGCCGCTTCCCAGGATAGATGAGCGGCTCATGTAGGGCGCGGCGCGTGTACTCATCCAAATCATAGGATGCATCGCGCGTTTCAGCGTTCCCGGAAGTTGTTTTTTTCCGGGAAGGAGCGGGGATCGTGGCTTTATCCCGCTGGCGCGTCTGTTTATCCGCCTGCACCTGCTCTGGTGTGAGCAGGCCTTTTTCATGCCAAGAGCGAAGAACCTTGTTGATATAGGGGAAGCTCAGGCGGTCGGTGTGGTTTGCCATCTCCTCATAGGCGAGATGGATCATATCAATGCTAAAATGGAGGTCGTCGCTCCATTCTGTGAGGAATTTTTCCTGTGCGGCGGTTGGGCGCGGTGTGTGGATTCCGGTCAGAGCCTTCAGCTGATTCCAGAGCGACTGACCGGTACGCAGCCGCGTGAGCTGCTCCTCCGCTTTTTCGAGTGTATCAATTTCGCGTTCTCCCCAATCCCGGCCCATCTTTGCAATATAAGCCATCGAGGTTTTTCCCTGTGAAGCGGCGTATTCGAGGATCATCAAAATTACCTCAACAGGCAACCCATATTGATCGTGGATCATTAAGAGCGTTGACTGGCCGTCGTATCCGATGGTACGCCCGAGCTTTTGCTGCGCTTCCGCATAGAGAAGGCGCAGCGCCGGCTCCTCCATCAGCCGGCATGCGATTTGATCGCTCGTCGGCTTGGAGAGGGGAATCGGCGCAAGAACGGTCTTTTCAGGCGCCATTTTTTTCTCCGACGCGGATGTTTCCGTGTCGGGAGCTGGCGCAGGGGGAATCGTAGCCTCCCCCGCCTTTTTTACGAGCCCACAACCGATCCAATATTGCATGGCGTCGATCGCATCCTCCCGGTCGATGCCCGTATCCGCGCACATCGCATCTAAATCCTTTTCATCGGACGCATGCCGGTAAAGCCATAAAAGAATTTTCAGCTGATCGCGTCCAACCATTTTGATGTGTTCGTCCACAACGCTGGTGGGCATAGTAAAGATGGGCCCCCACGCGCCAGGATTAATTTGATACTCCATGTTTCTCTGCCTTTCCGGTTGCGCCCCTCCGGGAAGAGCCGGAAAGGGAAAGTAATCTATGCATTATTCCATTTGTTTTTGTAAGGTTTAATCAGGCATGCTTCAGAGCATTTCCTAAAAACTAGGATACTTATATGATAGATGGCGTTGCCGCCTTGCGGCAGAAGGCGTATCGCGCCGACAGACATTTTTCCAATGCTTCAAACGGGACGTTTGAAGCTATTATATCATAAATTTTTAAGGCACTCAAACCCATTCCGGGAAAAAAGCAGCCGCCGTGGACTGCATAGCAATCCACGGCGGTTAGCCGTCTCTTTTGCTCGGTGATTTGTGGAAAAGAGAGGGGGTTACAGAACGTAGATGCGAACCTGCCTGGCACCCCAGCGGCAGGCCTCCTCATACGAATGCATATATAGATCCACAGTAAACGTTTTCTGCTGCACGAATCCGCCGGTGTCGGCTGCGATCGCATAACCGTAAACATATTTACCATCGGTTGAAACGATCCACATTTCCGTCCCGTACGGGAATTGCTTGGGGTCTACCGCGATATGCCCGGGCATAGCTTTGCGCCCGGAGGCGGTGCCCCAGCCGCCCGAATAGGCGGCAGCCTTACCATCCACCACTTTTTTGTATTTGGTGGGTACACCGTTTTGATCCAGCTTCACATAGGAGGGAACCTTTAGATCAGAAATCGGTGTCAGGCCATTTTTGAGTTTGATTTTGTTGACGCGGCGCAATGTGCCGACGAGCGTTTTTTGGTTAACCGCCGCCTTGAGGACCTTTTCAGAGTCAACCGTGGTTTTCACAAGCTTGCCGTTGACATAACGATCCTTGTAGGTGACTTCTTTCTCGCCGTTTTCGCCCTTCTGCACTACTTTGCGCTGATCCGTATACATGGAGACGCTCTTTTCCGTGAGCTTTTTGAAGGCGATCGTCTCTTTTTCGGTGCGCAGCTGATAATCTACGCGATCCACACGGATCTCCATTCCATCGGTTACGGGCTGATCTTTTGCTGGTGTGCTTTCATCATCCTCATCCATCGATATACCCGCCGCGCGGATGGCATCCTCTACCGTGCCGCCGACAACCTCGACTGCTGTGGTTTTACCGTCTGCCGTTATCTGAACGGGGAAAGCAATTTGGATGCTGATGGACATGCCCTCTTTGAGAAGCGTATCCTTGGGGAAATTGAGCACATCGGATTGTTTTAGGGTCATTCCGGATTTTGCAACAGCATCTGCCACTGTACCGGCCGCCACGATCGATTTGGAAAAAGCTTCCCCATCGCTGACGGTCACGTTTTTGGCACGGTAAATTGTAATCGTGCTGTCCTCGCCGCTGATGAAAGCGGAAAGGTCGACTTTATCGTCGGCTCCAATTTCAACTTTGGCCTGCTCCAGAATCGCATTTGCGTCACTGCGCGTTGTAATCACCGAGCGCGCCTGACCGTCATCCACCACGGTAACCGTGTAGGAAGCGGTGGCGGCGGCAAACACGGTCCCCGCACAGAACACTGCAAGCAAAATTGTTGCAATGATTCTGGAACGTATGGAACGAGCATAAGCCGCAAGCTCCTTACATTTGTCAATCATTCAATTGCTCCTTTACTGACCGAATATTATTTTCCAAAAAGAATAATAATGCTCCGGCTTCGTATTCTCGCTTGTGACGGTGAACATTATATGCATCTGATTGTGAGATGTCAAATTCTTGGGAACTTCAATTTTGTGCAATATCTACAATTCAACTTTTGAGAATATTTCTAAATCCTCTGAAAAAACCTTAAAAAGCCAATTTTTTACGCTTTTTCATGAAAGAAAAAAGCAGGTTTTTTGTAAGAATTTGAAAAAGTTACAAACGGTTACAAACACGTAACAAAACGTTAAAAAATACGTGTTTTCTAATTGAAACAAACAATTTCGCGCGCGATTTTCCGGTTGCTTTTCGTTAGAAAACGGCGTGCAAAACAACCCGCCTCTGCGTGCATTTTTCAGCGCTGAAAACAGGATATATATAATGGTATAGGAGCGCTTGTCAAGCGATTCCTCTCTGAGTAAAGGCAGGTGACTTTTTTGGCATTTTTCTTGACTTGCCTGCCTTTTGCTGATATAATCATTAATTGCCGTTCATATAAAGCGGTGATTTATCCTTGCTCCGCCTTAATAGCGGGGCCAAAGACCAAAAGGAGGTGCAAAAAGAATGTCAGCACAGAATAGCTATGAAACCATGCTCATCTTCTCTCTGACGAAGGGTGATGAGGGAACTGCGGAATTGGTTGAAAAGTTCAAAGCGCTTATTGAAGCGAATGGCACTCTTGACAGCGTCGAGGAGTGGGGCAAGCGCAGGCTCGCGTACCCTATCAACGATGAGGCCGAGGGTTACTATCTTCTCCTCAACTACACCTGCGCGCCTGAGTTTCCAGCGGAATTCGACCGGATTCTGAAAATTACAGATGGCGTGCTCCGTTCCCTGATCATCAAAAAGTAAGGAGGATGTAAACGAATGCTCAATTGTGCAGTCATTATGGGCAGGCTCGTGGCAGACCCGGAGCTCCGCACGACGGGATCCGGCATTTCTGTTACATCCTTTACAGTAGCTGTTGACCGCTCCTATCAAAAGGCGGGCACAGAACGTCAAACGGACTTTATCGACGTGGTCGCATGGAGGCAGACGGCCGAATTCGTATCCCGTTATTTCCACAAGGGGTCGATGATTGCCGTGCAGGGTTCGATCCAGGCGCGTTCCTATGAGGATAAGCAGGGGATTAAACGCAAGGCAGTTGAGATTGTCGCCGACAATGTCAGCTTCTGCGGCTCTAAAAGCGAGAGTGGCACGGGCCCGCGCAACGACTACGCGGCGCCAGCAGCGGCACCCGCTCCAGCCTATGCAACAGGCAATATGGGCGACTTCGAGGAAATCCAGGACGATGATGATCTTCCCTTCTGAATTCGCATGGCGGATTCAGGATATCTGAGAGATTTGAAAAGGAGGTTATTCTCATGGCATATGATCGCAATGACCGCCGCGGCGGCCGCAAGGGCCGTAGGAAGGTTTGCTCCTTCTGCGTGGATAAGGTTGAGACGATTGACTACAAGGATGTGCCGCGGCTTCGCAAATTTATTTCCGACCGCTCCAAGATCCTTCCGCGCCGTGTGACCGGCACCTGCGCCGCTCATCAGCGCGAGCTGACAACCGCTATCAAGCGGGCTCGTCACGTAGCTTTGCTACCGTATACGAGCGACTGATTCGGGATCAAAATTGCTTACATGAGGCGCCCGCTTTTGGCGTGGCGCCTCTTTTTATCTGGAGAAAAGCAAACACGGAGAAAAAATCGCCCCCGGCTGCCAGTCAGCCAGGGGCGTTGCTCTTTTTTCTAAGGGACTCTATTGCTGGATGGGCGGTTCCGTATCCTCCTCTTCCGGTTCCGGGGGCTTTGCCGCCGGTTTCAGCAGCTCCGCCGGGGGCACCCCAAGCGCCCGCGCCAGATGAAACAATGCATCAAGGGAGGGCGCAAGCTTGATCTCCTCGCCCTCCAAATCACGCAGGACGGTTTCACTTAACTTTGCGCTCAGAGCGAGATCATGCGAATCCAAGTTTTTTTGCGCCCGGTAATAGGCGATATTTTTGCCAAGGTTTTGGTATTCCGCCCGGTAGTCATCCTCTACTTTTACCTCTTTGCGGAAGCTACTGCGGTGCAGCACGATAATCAAGCAGGCCAGCAATCCGGCAACGATGACGGTTTCCATCCGGTAGCCATAAAAAAACATGGCCAGAGGATACGTGATACACAGCGCTACAACGGCCATCACCAGCCGTTTGCTGCATAAAAACGCCAGGAGGACAGACCAGAAGGAGATGGCGAGCAAATGATTATCCAGCAGCAAAAGGATTGCAATGGTAACGGCCACGCCTTTCCCGCCTTTGAATTTTAACCAGAAGGGGAAATCATGCCCCAAAGCGACGCCCGCGCCCGCATAAACGACAACCAGCTCATCCGGCTGGCCGGGAAAAATCAGGCCGCAGAGGTAGCAGGCGACAAACGTTTTAAGCACATCAGCCAAGAGCGTAATCAGGCCGGCTTTGGGGCCGAGCGTCTGCGTGACGTTGGCGGTGCCCATGTTGCCGGTGCCGAAATCGCGGATATCCTGAGAGATTTTATGCCGCGTGATGAGATAGGCGGTTTGAAAACAGCCGAAGAGATAGCCGATGGCAATACAGATGATGCGAAACATGATTTGTCTCCTTTCTGACTGCGCTTCCGCCGCTTGAATCGGCAGAAAATAAACCACATTTAGTATAGCAGGATATCCGCGGATATACAAGAAAAAAGACGGCCGTGCAGGAGATAACCGGCGCATTCGGCATGTGTAATGCGGTATCCTGAACAGGGCGGCTATAGAGAAGGTTTGTTTTGCCATTCAATTTACTTTTTACAAAAAAGAATCTGTTAGGACGGTTCCCCTTTTTGCTGTTTTATGCTAAACTGGAGATGCCTGTGGAGGTTGCTGTCCGCAGGCAAGGATTGTGGTATTTCAACAGAAAAAAGGGGAATGGTTATGATATACCAGTATCGTACACATGGCACCTGCTCCAGGGAAATTGACCTTGAGATAGAGGATGGGATAATTCGCCGCGTGAAATTTCACGGCGGATGTGCCGGGAATCTTGCCGGGATCTCCAAAATCGTGGAGGGGATGCCCGCACAAAAGGTGATTGACACGTTTTCCGGCATTCGATGCGGTATGAAATCCACTTCCTGCCCGGATCAGCTTGCGCACGCTGTGGCGGAGGCGCTGAAGCAGGGAGAAGGATAACAGCTCTTACAGGGGGAAGGAAAGCGATGTATCATCAGATGGAAAACGCCTTTGCGCATGTGGAAGTGGATGAACTTGGCGCGCAGTTGCACAGCCTGCGCCGGAGGAAAGACGGCTATGAATACCTCTGGCAGGGCGACCCCGCTATTTGGCCAGGGCAGGCGCCAATTCTCTTCCCAATCGTTGGAAGCCTGGCAGAGGAACGCTATTGGCTGGGCGGCCAGCCCTATCAGATGCCTCGGCACGGCTTTGCACGTAGAAAACGCTTTTTCTGCGTGGATGAGTCAAACGATAGGCTTGTTTTTTCCCTGACGGACGATGTGGAAACACGCGCACAATATCCGTTTGCATTTGAGCTGCGCGTCACATATCTTTTAACGGGGCAAAAGTTGGGGGTAACTCACACCGTGCTGAATCCGGCGGCGGAGCCCCTGTATTTTTCACTCGGCGCACATCCTGCTTTTCGCTGCGAAATTGGGGATACGCTCCGCTTTGAGTGCCGTGAGGAAAACCTGCATACCCAGCGTATCGGGGCGGATGGCCTACGCACCGGCGAGCTATTTGCTGTGCCTGGCAATGGCCGTGAAATTGAAATTACAGAGGAGCTCTTCCTTCATGATGCGCTGATCCTCTCCGGCCTGCGTTCCCGATGCGTTACGCTGGAAAGCCGCCGTAAAGGGCGTGTTGTTACCGTTATGCTCGGTGGCGCACCCTATCTTGGGCTTTGGGCGAAGCCGGGCGCCCCCTTCGTTTGCATTGAGCCATGGTATGGCGTGGCAGACCCCTGCCGGCCGGCTTTGGATTTTACGCAGAAGCAGGGCATCCAACGGCTAGAGGGCAAAGGCCGCTTTGATTTTAAAATACAGATCGAACTGCATGATTTTTAACCGGATGGGGGAGGAGAGGCCATGCCGCGCATCCTGCGCTTTCAGATCGATGCAAGTTATGACGGCCGCAAGGTCGTCCATTTTCTACGCGGAGAGGCGGGGCTGTCGGCACGGCTCGTCCAATCTCTCAAACGGCTGCCGGATGGAATCTGCCTCAATGGCGCTCCAACCCGCACGATCGATCAGCTCTGCGAGGGGGACGAGCTGACCCTCCGCCTGCCGGACGATTTAAACCGCGTAGAGCCGCTTGAGCTCCCGCTCGATATCCGCTATGAGGACGATGATCTGTTGATCCTCAATAAGCCCGCCGGCCTCGCCATGCACCCAACCCATAACCATCAGGGCGATACGCTCGCAAATGCGGTGGCCGCCTATTTTCAGGAGCAGGGGCGCCAGTGCGTCATGCGCTGTGTGGGCAGATTGGATAGGGATACGTCCGGGATAGTTCTCTGCGCGCTCAATCGCTATGCTGCCGCACGGCTTTCCGGAAGGGTGGAAAAAGAATATCTCGCAGTTGTATCCGGCCTATACCGGGGCAGCGGAACGATCGACCGGCCGATCATCCGGCCGAACCCGATGCATACCAGCCGTGCGGTTGGAGAGGGTGGATTGCCGGCGGTGACCCATTGGACGGCGGTCATGCAGGGAGATGCAATGACGCTCATGCGCCTGCGCTTGGAAACCGGGCGCACGCATCAAATACGTGTTCATTTTGCATCTCTCGGCACGCCTCTTGTGGGAGATACAATGTATGGTACAGGAGATGGCCGAATTGCTCGGCAAGCGTTGCACTGTGCACTCGCCCGGTTTGATCATCCCGTTTCCGGTAAACAGATGACGGTAGAGGCCACGCCTCCCCCTGATTTCGCGGCGCTGTGCGCACAGATGCGTCCGCTTTAGGAATAGCCAAAGGAGCCGCCGTCGATGTGTAGCACTTGCCCCGTCATAAAAGCGGAATCGTCACACGCTAGATATACATAGCCCTGTGCCATTTCGAACGGCTGCCCGGCACGGCCCATCGGCGTTTCCGAGGTAAACGAGCCGAAGGTTTCCAGCGCGTCGGCCGGGAAGGAGGCAGGCTGTAGCGGCGTCCATACCGGCCCCGGTGCAACGGCATTGACCCTGATTTTACGGCTGACAAGGGATTTTGCAAGCGAACGAGTCAGGGAGACGATCGCGCCCTTTGTGGCGCTGTAGTCGATGAGCCTATCGTCGCCCTGATAAGCGGTGATGGAGGTGGTGTTGATGATCGCCCCACCCTCCGGGATAAAGGGAAGCGCCTCTTGAATGACATAGAAAAACCCATAGACATTTGTTTCAAACGTATCGGTGAGCTGATCCTGTGTGATGTCAAGGATGCTTTCGCGCACAAATTGGACGCCATGGTTGTTGACAAGCACATTGATCTCTCCGAATAGTTCCACTGTTTCTTTGACAATCCGTTTGGCATTGCGCCGCTCCCGCAGGTCGGCAGGCAGGAGGATGCACCTCGCGCCGAGCGCCTCAATATGCCTTTGTGTTTCGCAGGCGTCACGCTCCTCATCAAGGTAGGAAATGGCGATATTCGCCCCTTCTTTTGCAAATGCATAGGCCACGGCACGCCCAATGCCGCTGTCGCCGCCTGTGATGAGCGCGGTTTTTCCTTTGAGTTTGCCGCTGCCTTTCACAGCAGGGTTTTCAGCGATGGGTAGCGGGTCCATCAGGTATTCCATCCCCGGCTGGCGGGGCTGGTGCTGCGGAGGAAAAGTAAGCCCCACTGTGCGGCACTTTTCCTCAGTCCCACGGTATGGGTAAGTTGGATAAGACATAAAAACGCCCTTTCTTCATTTAGAATAAGATAGTTCATCTTATGCTGGTTGAAGAAAGGGCGCGACGATTGCTTTTCAACGGAAAGCTGCGGGAAGAAACAAATTAAATTTTTGCCCGCTGGGCGTTGATCTCGCCGCCAGCCAGAATCTCATCCGCCGCGTCAATCAGTTTTTGCAAATCCCCGTTCTTGGGAAACAGCCGAGAAGGGATAGATACCGCCCCCATCACAAGCTGATAATACGCGGAATTACGGGAATGCGGCTCATAGGCTCCATCGAGGAAGCTGCACATCATTCCATCAATCACTTCCGTCAGCGGCATGCGCTCATATGCCAGCACCCATTCTTTTTGGATGCCGCGCGCCAGCCCAAGCCTTTTTAGCAGGCGGTAGCACCGGCCAAGATCAGCCGTGCGAATAAACTGCAAAACAGGGCGGATAGCCCCATAAAAACGGCCGATTTTCTCCCCCGGCAGTTGGAGGGCGGTGAGGCGGTCTGTGAATTCCCGGCGGTCGGGGCTTTCCCAAACGCGCCGGATCATCGCGGTGGCGTGCCGCTTGAAAAAGCGCTGGGCATCGATCTCCTCCCCTCCCAAGCGGAAGGAGGCGAGATGGCGCACCTCATAAAAGAGCGTTTGATCCGGTTGAACGGTGATTTCGCAGATGGGGCCGGGGTAGCCGCATAGGGAGCCCACATTGATCTCTGTTAAAGCGTTCCCTTTTTTGCTGACGAACCGCTTGGTATGCTGGATATGGCTATGGCCGGCCACCATATAGCGCAGGCCTGCATCCGCTAGGCGGGAGGCAACAGCCTCCCGATCTCCTACGCATGCGCCGCCTGTAAAGAGGCTGCTGACGTGGGGCAGCAAAAGGTGATGCTCCATGCCGATCACCAGAATGCCCTGTTCTTGCGCGCGGCGGAGCTGCTCCTCAATCCACAAAAAATGTTCTTCGAAAAAACCGGCCCGGCCTTTGCCGTTTTGATCGTCAATCAGTGCGAGCAGCCAGACGGAACCGCTGAGCGCGATAACATAGGATGCGGTGCCCAAATGCGTTTGAAACACACTGATTGCCTGCTTTGGCCCAAAGTCACGATAAAAATCATAGAGCGATTCGCTTGAAAGCGTGGGCACGTCGTGAAAAACCATGTCTCCGTCATACCTGCGGGGATTGCCGTCGCAGCACCAATCATGTGTGGCGGTAATCAGGTACAATGGCTTTTTTTGCGCCAGTCCACGCGCCAATTTTCGAAATTCCTCATGGCATACGCGCTCACCGTCATTTGTCAGATCGCCCGCGATCATTACGGCGTCCGTGTCGGAATTGCCAATCTCCTCAAAGGCGGCTGTGATGATTTCTTCTGTTTCCGCCAGGCATTTTTGATCGGAGCCGGAGCGCAGCTCATACTGCCGCCCGCTGACTCCCAGGCTTTTGCTGTAGTAATGCGTATCCGCAAGGAAGGTGAGCTTGAGCGGCCTTTCCATTTGCAATATCTCCTTTCCTGCTGAGCTGTTTGCCGCGTGCCGTAAAAAAACCGAGCGGCCCCCTATAGGCCGCCCGGCAAAAGCTTTTAATCCAGAGGAACAAACTCGTCTTCCTGCGCCCGTTGCTCTTTACGAAGCACCCGCCGCTCCAGGATTTCCTTCATCATCTGGCGGTGGCCGTCACCCGTAATATTATAGAAATGCATGGGGATTAGCATAAGCAGATAGCCTACTGCGGGGACGATCGTTGTCATCAAAAACAGCGCCCAGTTCGTTTGCGCATTCTGAATCATGCTGCCCTCAACGTGTTGCGCATAACCGGTCAGGCCAAGAATTGCGAGGCCAATGGAGGAGGAAAAAGTGTTTTCAATCTTACCGGTAAAGCTCATGATGGAGAGCATAATGCCTTCCACACGGGTGCCGGTTTTCCACTCGATATAGTCAACCGTTTCCGCTTCCATTTCCTTCTGGATCAAATTTTTAAATTCCAGAGGGATGGTGGTAAGGCCGGTAAATAGAATGACACAAGCGCCAGTCAGGAGGGAGACCGGCGAGCCTGGCTCCTTGAGCATCAGGCCGCGGTAACATACCACTGCAAACAGGATATGGATCACAATTGCGCTTACGCAGCAAAGCTGATAAAACCGCTTGGAATCCGCCTTGCGCCCAGCCATTTCAATCAGCTTCGGCACGATCAGACCCGCCAGCAGGAAGCCTGGGAATTTAATCACATCAACAACAACATTATACCTGCGGTCGAACATCAGATCCGCCACAAAATAGAAGGAAACCTGCTCCGCAATTTTGCACACGACAAAAAAGATGTTGCCTAAGAAAAGCATCAAAAGCGGACGGTTTTTAAACAGCAGCCCAAAACACTCGCGCACAGAAGGGACGTCCTCCCGATGCTCTGCGCGTTCTCTTGTGTTGCGGAAGGTAAGCCGTGTGAGAAAAATGATGCCAATTGCCGAAACGGCAGCGGATGTCAGATAGGCCTGCGGCGTGTGGCTCTTAAAATAAGGGAGCCATGCGGCAGCAGCGACAAATACCTGAGGAAGCGCGCCGACTACGGAGCGGACAATGGAGCTCACACCAAACAGCTTTGTTCGCTCAATCCCGTTTGGCGTAATGGAAAAAGCCAGTGCCCCCATGGGGATGTCGAACGCAGTGTATGTAACATCGAGGCCAACAAACAGGATTGTCGTGTAAATAATGTTGAACACGGGTGGAGCATCCGCGCTGCCAATGAAAAACAGAATCATAACAAGGGAAACAAACCAGGGGGCCCATTTGATATACGGGCGCATTTGCCCCTCTTTCGTCCGGGTCTTGTCAACGATAACGCCCATAATAGGGTCGTTAATCGCATCAAAAATTCCACAGAAAAAGCGAATATTGGAGGCGACGCCCATTGGATTGGAGAGCTTCTTAAAGAGCACGTTGGTCAAAAAGTAGTTGATATACTTTGAGCTCGTCATGCTCGTGCTCATGCCCTGCGCGCCTCTGCCTAAAGCGTAAGAGATCGTTTCCTTCCAGGTCAGATAAGTTTCCTCACCGACATCCTTCTGGATAATCTTACGGTTCAGGAATTCGTTGAGTTTTCCCATTTACATTCCTCCTATTTGATTTGGGTCACTTGATTTTTTTTCACAAGAAACACATGGTTGGAAATATCCATCATCGCCCTGTCGTTCATGGAATCAGTGTAGAAGTTCTCGATCTGCACGTTGGGGTATTGCTCCTGAAATAATTTTACCTTGTTTTCGAGGAAACAGAGCCTTGTAAATTTTCCCGTGCGCGGATCAACAGAAGAGCCGATATAGCGGGTGATCCCCATCCGTTTCATCATTTCGGCCAGCAAAAAATCTGTGCTGCCTGATACGATAATATCATCCACCCTGCGCTGTTTCATATAAAAGGGTTTGATTTTTTGCTCATGACGATCCCAAAAGCGCACTACATCCTCTTCGAGGCTGGAGAGCTTTACATAATACCCTTCCAAAAATCCTGCGTAGGCTTTGACTGCTTCTTCTACCGTAAAAAGGTGAAAACGATCCCGTAAGGCAATCCGAATCAATTGAGGGAGATACCACCAAATCCGTGGATCACGTGGGATATAGTAGAGAACCAAATCGACCAGCGACTCACCGTCATAAATGGTATTGTCGAAATCGTAAACGTTTACGCCCATGTATATAACCCACCACTCTTCTGCCCTCAGGACCCGGATACGAAAATTATTTTAGCACGTACCGCTGCATAAATCAACGATTTTTCAGGAGGTTTTATTAAAAATTGTGTTAAGTCTATCCAGAAGGGATGGCGGATTTTCTATTTGTGGACAACAGAATCAATCGTTCTTCTATACAATCTATCATCCAAATCGGGCAGGCCAGCGAACTATATTTTCAGCGGTTGCACACGAACTGCACACGGGTTGATAAAGCAATAAAAAGAAAGCCGCATGGATATGGCTTTCAGCCGATACCTACGCGGTTTTTCTGTGGTGGAGATGAGGGGAATCGAACCCCTTACCTCTTGCATGCGAAGCAAGCGCTCTACCAAGTGAGCTACACCCCCATATGAACTTGTCTGCAAAAGGAGCGCTTTTGCGAAGTTTATTATAGCGCCCCTTACCGCTTTTGTCAACATAAATTTTTGATTCTCTGTCGTTTCCCTAACGAAGCATGAATTGATTCAATAAAAGGGTCTACTGGAAAAGAGGTGGATACTTATGGTAATTCCCTTTTCATATAGTAAGGATCAGGCAAGATGAGGTTGCAATAGCTGCGACCTAGAAAGGTTGGCTCGCTTTCCTCCTTACGATACACTAGATGGAATTGCCTGCGTAAGGAAAACACAGAAAACGTTAACATTCCTTTGACAAGCCTGCCTTTCTGCGATATAATAACCCGGTAAACTATGTGCGGCGGCTTATTTATGACGCTGCAAAATGAAATACAAGGAGTGCTTTCTATGCCATTGGTAACTACCACTGAAATGTTCAAAAAGGCCTATGACAACGGCTATGCCATCGGCGCCTTCAATGTAAACAACATGGAGATCGTTCAAGGCATCACGAGCGCATGCAAAAAGCTCAATGCGCCCGTTATTTTGCAGGTCTCCTCCGGCGCGCGCAAGTATGCGCATCACGACTATCTGGTGAAGATGGTCGAGGCAGCGGTGGCCGAAACCGGCCTTCCGATCGCTTTGCATCTGGATCACGGCCCTGATTTTGAAACCTGCAAAAGCTGCATTGACGGCGGCTTTACTTCCGTTATGATCGATGGCTCCTCCAAGCCGTATGAGGAGAATGTGGAGCTCACCCGCAAGGTCGTCGAGTATGCGCATGCGCATGGCGTTGTGGTAGAGGGCGAGCTTGGTAAGCTGGCAGGCATTGAAGATGACGTCAATGTTTCTGCCGACGATGCGAATTTCACCCAGCCGGAAGAGGTGGAGGATTTCGTATCCCGCACGGGCGTTGACTCCCTCGCCATCGCCATCGGCACAAGCCATGGTGCATATAAGTTCAAGCCCGGTCAGAAGCCGCAGCTGCGCTTTGACATCCTCGCTGAAGTGGCGGAAAAGCTGCCCGGCTTCCCAATCGTTCTGCACGGTGCGAGTTCGGTGATGCCGGAATATGTGAAGATGATTAATGAGTTCGGCGGCGAGATGCCCGATGCAATTGGTATCCCGGAGGAAATGCTGCGCAAGGCCGCGAGCATGGCTGTTTGCAAAATCAATGTGGATTCCGATATTCGCCTTGCAATGACCGCCTCTATCCGTAAGCATTTTGCGGAGTATCCGAGCCATTTTGACCCCCGCCAATATCTTACTGATGCACGCAACGCGATTGAATCCATCGTGGAGCACAAGATCAACACGGTGCTCGGCTGCGCGGGTCAGGCATAAGCGGGCCTCTTTTTTAAGAATTATATACGGCGGCGCCCGGTCTTACGGGCGCCGTTTTTATGCGCTGTGAAAGGAGGAGTATACTGGATGATGCTTACCTTGCTGCCGGACCGCTTTGCCGTTTGCCGGCTTTCTGATTCCCTTGGGGCAGATATCAGCCGGCCCTATACCTTTCTGTATAACAGATGATGAATTGTCGTTGGTCTGCCCGGAGCAAAACGTGCCTATTTCCGCTTTGAAAGTAGAGCTTGGCTGGCGAGCTTTTCGAATTTGTGGGACGCTTGCATTCACCTTAACCGGGATTCTTGCCGGCATTACAGGCGTGCTTGCAGACGCCGGAATTAGCCTTTTTGCTCTCTCTACTTACAACACAGACTATGTGTTGGTGAAGGCTTCCTCCTTGAAAGCGGCTGTGGCCGCGCTGGAGGCCGGTGGTTATCAAATTGTATAAGGCGATAGTTGCATAATTCTTAATTCTCTGTATTTATTAATCTGTATTGACTTTTATTATTAGCAATTTTATACTGAGATTAATAAATAGCGAGGGGGAATTTAGAATGATTGAGCAAATCAAAACAGCCTTGTCCGCAATTTTTGCTCTGGTGTTTGGAATTTATCAATCCGTTGGTTTTGTGCCGGTACCAGTTAAGCCTGTTTTTACGGCGCAGCCTGCCGTATTTGAGGCTGGCGATGCCTATGCCGTGGTATGGGCGACTAGCGTTAAAGGGACGGGCTATCTCACCTACACCTATGATGGCAAAGAGTATACCGTATACGATGCTGCCAGCGGTAACATCAAAACCGACGACACGGTTCATGTGGTGAAGGTCAAAAAGGAGCATTTGGATCACAATACCTATCAGGTGCATTCCCAGAGCGTTCTGTTTAAATTTGGATACACCGCCTTTAAGGGCGCTACGGTTTCCAGTGAGGCGATTTCATTCCGGGGCTACAGCGGTCAGGATGAAATAGAAATCGTATCCGTTTCGGATATCCATGGAGAAACCAAAAAGATGAAAAGCGCCTATGCCTCTCTCAACGCAGACCATGCGGATCTGCTGGTGCTCAATGGTGATATTACGAACACCAGCCTCTCCTTTAAAACACAAATGGTCAAGGATATCCTGGGAAACGCCGCATATCTGTCGAAGGGAGAATACCCTGTGGTTTATGTGCGCGGCAATCATGAAACACGCGGGGAATTTGCCGCGCACCTGAGGGACTACTTCCCCACGGACACAAATGAGCTATATTTTACCTTCCGTTATGGACCGGTCTCCGCAGTGGTGATCGATTCTGGCGAAGATAAGGCGGATGATCATTATGAATACAGCGGTTTGGTCGACTTTGAATCCTACCGTCAACAAGAATTTGATTGGCTGAAAGGGTTGGAACGGGATACGTCTGATGGGATTCAATACCGCATCGCACTTTCGCATGATCCGAACCTTGCTGATCATTTCGGAGAGAACTGGAGCGCTGAGCTTGGCCGGATCGGCACACAGTTGCTGGTTTCTGGCCATACGCATAGCCTGAACTTGAAGGAGAAAAGCTTGACAGATCCATTCAGCTTCCTTACCTTTGAGGATGGAGGGAATGGGAGCGACTTTATCGTTTCCAAAATTCTGCTGAAGGATGGCGACGCCCGGTTCTATGCAGTGGATCACAATGGGAATGTTAAAATGGATCGGACGCTCCCCCTTTTCTGAAAGCCAAACGGCGAGACGCGCGCTGCGGCATTTGCAGCGCGCGTTTTTTTGTAGCATACAGGCTCCAGAGAAATGGCGAACCCGTGGTGCGCTTTAGTGGACATAACAAAAAGCAACAGTGCTATCTTGCACTGCTGCTTTGGTGGACACGAACGGATTCGAACCGTTGACCTCTCGCGTGTGAGGCGAGCGCTCTAACCAGCTGAGCTACGCGTCCTAATGTAGGCGGGGGAGCTATAGGCAGCCCCGCATGCATATGGATGGTGACCCGGACGAGAATCGAACTCGTGTTACCGCCGTGAAAGGGCGGTGTCTTAACCGCTTGACCACCGGGCCGCTTGGTAGCGGCAGTCGGATTTGAACCAACGACACTTCGGGTATGAACCGAATGCTCTAGCCAACTGAGCTATGCCGCCATATGCCTGCCCATCAACGGGCGAAGCTTATTATAATATAATCGCATTGGGCTTGTCAACACTTTTCTTCCAAAAAGCTTAACAATTTTGCCCTTTTCTTTTTGCCATAGACCGGCCGCACAGATGATTGCCTTGTTAAGAGATCTTTTGTGAGCTCCTATACGATGCGAAGCCTAGCGGGAATCTTTGGATTGCAATCCCCTTTTACTTTTTCCTTTTTGTATTTCGATATCCACGTACCACCCGGATGCGTGTTTTTTTCTTTTTATAATAGTACAATACGTTAACCAGTAAGACAAACAAAATCACCAGCGCAGCGGCCGCAAAAATAACTTTCCCCATTGTGGACTGAATCCCTTTCTTTAAAAGGTTTCCTACATACAGAATCAGACTCCTCCGGGCCGCCTTTTCTGCCACGAGATCCACTGTGCCGATCACTTGGCCGGCATACAGGATATTAGCCTGGCCGACCACCTCGCCCTTCTTCACCGGCGCATCGATTGACTTTGGCATTTTTTCATCTGGCACGATCATAACGCCGGCCGCATCCAAGCCCTGAGGCACCAACGCGCGCACTTCCCCTTTGGGCAAAAGCCGCACATAATCCGTTTGAAACGAAAGTTTTACCGCCACTTCGGATACAATCTGGGCCGGATCTGCAACGGTTTCCAACTTTAAATGGTCAAACGCCCAGTTAAACATCTTGCGGCAGTCTGCAAAGGCTGAGCCTTCCTTTCCTTTTATGATGTTCCCCTCCGCATCTTTATAGGGAGCACGCAAAACGATTCCAAGATAACGGTATCCATCGCGAGAGGCAACGGAGATGACACAGCGCCCCGCGTTGGTGGTAGTGCCCGTTTTAATCCCCTTTGCACCCGCATAATAATATTTGCTTGTAGAATCGATCAATTCATTCGTCGTGCGGAGTGTCTGCGCTTCGCGCAGATTGCTCTTCGGCAGCGTGAATTTTGCAGTGTTCGTAATCTTTTCAAATACAGGAAGCCGCAGCGCGTATTCCACGATCTTGCGCAGGTCTGACGCGGTGGTATATTGCCCCTCTTCATCCAGGCCGTGCGCATTGACAAAATGGGTATTCTTGCAGCCCAGCTTCTGCACAAAGGAATTCATCAGTGCGACAAAACGAGGGATGCTTCCGCCGCCGATATAGTCCGCGATAATGTTAGCGGATTCATTCGCGCTGTGCACCATCATGCAGTAAAGCAGGTTGAGCATGCTGATCTGCTCGCCTTCCTTGATGCCGACAAGGGAGCTGCCTGTTCCATCCAGCGCATGGATTGCATCATAGGGGGCGGTAACGATGGTGTTTTCCAGGTCAGCGCAGTTTTCAATGGCCACGATGGCGGTTGTAATTTTGGTTAGGGAAGCGGGCGCCGTGCGTTTCTCTGCATTTTTATCAAAAATGACCGTGCCATTATCTAAGCTTACCAGCAGGGCGATCTCCGCATCCAAATCAATTTCATCGTTATAGGATGCGGCCGCCGGAAAAACAGCGCTCGTAGCAATTGTCAAAATACAACAGAAAAAAATTATTGCCTTTTTCATGGACAGTCTCCCCGTAAATGTTGTATGATAGGATGTGATGACGAACGGGACGCACGGCAAGGATCATTATTGCCCGTTTCCTCTGGAGGAATACCGTTCGTATATGTTTACGATATGTTATAGTATAACAGCATTGCGGTGAAAAGGGAATCGTTTTCCGTTCATTTCCGCATAGAAGCAAATACACGGAGGGATACTTAAATGGTTTATGTTACCGGCGATATGCATGGCGACGCCAGCCGCTTTAGCGACCCGCGCCTGAAGAAGCTGAAAAAAGGGGATACGCTGCTTGTTTGCGGTGATTTCGGCTTCCTCTGGAATGGCAGCAAAACAGAGCAAAAGCTTTTAAAGCAAATCGGCAGCAAAAAATACAACGTCTGCTTTCTCGACGGAACGCACGAAAATTTTGAGCTCCTTAAAAGCTATGATGTAATCGAGTGGAACGGCGGCAAGGCGCGGCAGATCTACAAAAATTTATATCATCTGATGCGCGGCCAAATCTATGAGATCGAGGGGCTGAAGATTTTCACCATGGGCGGGGGGGAGAGCCCGGATATCGACATTCGTTTCGATAATGATAGCTGGTCCCGCGATGAGATTCCCACGCAGGTGGAGCTGATTGAGGGCGCGAACAATCTGGAAAAGGTTAATTGCAAGGTGGATATCATCCTTACTCATGAGCCGCCTGCCACGATTAAAGGGTTTTTGAAGCTCAAAGAAAAAGGCCCGGTGCGCGTGACGGCGCTCAACGCCTATTTTGAAGAGCTTGGCAAATCGGCTACCTTTCAAAAGTGGTATTTTGGCAGCATGCATGTGGATAAATATATCTCCAGCACACATACCGCTGTTTTCACGCATATTCTCGATGTCCGCACCGGAGGGCAGCTTCGGAAATAATGCATTTTCGCCTTGCAGGCCCTGAAGAAGCCTGTGTGCAGAATAGACAAACCTTAGCTCCACATACAAAAAGGCTTTCAAAAGGGCGGCTGTTGCCAAATGTCTTATGCATTTAGCAACAGCCCTTTTCCGGCGTGTAAGGCTGAGCGCATCAAAATCAAAGCTTGCTGCCGGATTCAACCCGCTCTCCCACCGGTGCATTCTGATTCATCTGCCGGTAGGTTTCCGCATCGATCCCGAAAAACCGCATGGAGATAATCGAGGCAATGTGGCCGAGCATGGGCACGGCAAACTGGAAAAACACGATCAGCGCCAGCACGATCGCCCCCTGCGCCTGCGCCCCTTCGGAAAAGCCTGCCCGGCCCAGCGCAAAACCAACAATCGCACCGGATAGGGATTTCATGACCTTTTCCAGGAAGGAGAAAATCGACGCGTATGCGCCGGGTGCAAACTTGCCTGTTTTCCAGCGGCCATAATCCACGCAGTCCGACATTAGCGACCACTTCACGCTACCGATATAAGTGGAGCAGAAGCTATTAAGCCCCATCAGCAGCAACGTAATTACCGGATAAGCAAAAGGGCGCAGCAGAAGGATTGCAACCGGCATGAGCGCGCCAACCCAACTGCCCTGCACAAATACCCGCCTGCGATCCGTTTTTTTGGCAATGTAGGGCGCGAGCAGAATGGCCACCAGCATAAACGGGGCGCCTACAACAGTTGCAATTGGCTGAAGGTCTTTATTATGCATGACATACAGGAAAAAATAGACCAGCGTAGCATTCTGCATGCCGGTTGCCAAATCATTTGTCGCTACGGCAATGGCGAGCATCTGAAGCGGATGGTTTTCACGCAGCAGAGGCAGAAGATCTCTGAGCTGATAGGGCTCAACTCCGGACTCCATAAATTGCCGGTCCTTTTCCTTGGTTGCGCTGACAACAAGGGAAATCGACATAAGCGCCAGCAGCATATAGCCCATTGTGACAATCCGCCACGCAACGACCTCCCGGCCGAACGTTTTGGTCAAAAGATCGACCAATGGCTGTGTTATCACAAGAGATAACATTCCGCCAACGCCGCCGAACACATTGCTGAAAAAAGGCAAAATTGAACGCTGCCCCGGCTCGTTGGTCAAGATATTTCGCAGCGGACTGATCGATACGGTTAGAAATGTGCCGCCAACCGCCTGCACTAGATAAAAGCACATCATCCATGCCGCCGGGGCTGCTACGTTTGGCCCAAAAAAAATGCCGATCATCCCGATGCAGATGAATACAACGCCCATTACATACCACGGAATATAGCGATATTTTTTAGAAATCTTATATTTGTCTACAATGGTGCCGAAGATCGGGTCCGTTACGGCGTCAAAGATACTGGCAATTGCCAGTATGACGCCCGCAGCTTCAATGGTAATGCCGGCCACGTTGGTAGCAAAATACATGTAAAACGTCGAAATCAGCCCGGAAAACACGATTGCCGGGAAGCCCTCCATTCCAAAGCAGACCATCTGCCGCGTGGTTGCCACATTATAGCCTTCCGCTTCCTCCGGCGTCGGCTGGGCAAATAGGTTGTTCAAAAAGCCCATATTGCTCTTTCTCCTCCTTTTGACGTCTTGGGCCGATATCTGGCCTTTTCCACTATTGTAGCGAAGAGAAAAGCATTTTGCAAATATATTTGTAAAAATAGATATATTTTTTATCGATTATATATAATTCCGTCTGCCAAGGCGTGGAATAAATCCATCATCGCCGATTCAAAGTTCCCCGTCGGCACACCGGCGCTTGCCAACAGCAGGCAGGTGGAGCCTTCGCCGGCATTCTCATCAGCCCTTACGGCGATCCCGGCCTCCAGCGCCCGCGAGAGCAGCGCCTGAACCGGCTTTGTGCTTGCAATCTCCAAGCGAACCATCAGGCCGGATGCGCACACCTCTACCCTGGCATGATCTTCAAACACACAGCGCGCCGCCTCGCACAACGCACGGCTTTTATTCATATAGAGCTTGCGTGCCTTCCGAATTTGAGAAGAAAGGTGACCGTCACGGATAAACTGGCATAGGGCAATCTGCTCCGCTTTAGAAGCTGTTTGATTATAGAGCCCGCCCTTTTTTTCATATGCCTCCATCAAGCATGTGGGAAGCACCATAAAGCTTAGGCGCAGGGAGGGCAGCAGAAGCTTGGAAAAAGTGCTCATATAGATCACACTCTGCCCCCCGTCCAGCCCTTGCAGGGAGGGTACGGGATGGGTGAAATAGCGGAACTCGCTATCGTAATCGTCCTCCAGCACAAGGCACCCGCTGCGCCGTGCAACCTGCAAAAGCTTTAGCCTTTGCGCCACCGGCATGACGTTGCCCATCGCGTCCATATGGGAAGGGGAACTATATAGCAGGCGGATATGATCCCATTCCAGTGCCGCAAATTCATCCCTTCCTTGCACATAATAATGCACTGGAAAGCCGTGGTCTTCAAAAATGGCGCGCCCCTGTGCAAATGCATTGTTCCAAAAACCGACTGGCGGCCGCTCATCCAGCAGTCCACACAGGATATGCAGAAGGCTCTGTACACCTGCGCCAACCACAATTTGCTCCGGAGTGCACACCACGTTGCGGCTTTTTGCCACATAGCTGCAAAGCGCTGCGCGGAGATCGGGCTCGCCCTGCGGCTCGCCATAGGTGAGTAACCGCCTGTCTGCCCGTAGGGCGCTTTTGATATACCGTCGCCACAGCGCGAAATCAAAGCTTTCCGCATCCACGGAAGCGGACGCAAAATCATACCGGATATTAGGCGCGGCCTGATGGAGCCGTGGCTGAACCCGCGGCCCGCCAGGCTCCAAAGGATACTCCAGGCTGGAGGCATAAAAGCCGCTTTGTGGCTTGGCCACAACATATCCCTCTGCTGCCAACTGCAAATAGGCCGCTTCCACTGTGGTACGGCTTACTTCCAGCTCCTGTGCGCAGCGCCGGATGGAGGGAAGCTTTGCCCCGGCAGTCAGCTTGCCGGATGAGATTAATTCCTTATAATAATTGTAAACACGCAGATAGAGAGGTTCGTTTTTCATATTTTCCTGCAATAGCAAATCACTTTTTTTCATCATTGCCCCATCCGAAAGAAAACTGGTCGCCCGCTCACCGCGCCGCGGAAAACTCCCGCTATCAAGATCAAGAAGTGGCAAGCCCTGCGTTATTCTAAACTTAGTTTCAGTATAGCGGCCTTTTTCTTGTTTTGCAAGGTAGCGTACATATTTCACATGGGAACGTAGAAACTAACAACGCAGGCCAAAGGAACTCGGCATCATTGAACGTTCCCAGAGACAGTATGGAAGGCTTCAGATTCCTTTGACTACTGATGCAAAACGAATAGGAGTGATTTTTATGCCGGCAGAGCCGCAGGACCGCAGCATTGAATGTTTGAATAAAATCTATCAGGGCGCGCAAATGGGATGCGAATCCATCTCCCTTCTAACAGAAAAAGTAACCGATGCACAACTTCTTAATGATCTGCACGAACAGCACGACCAGTATGCGAAGATTTCCTGCCAGGCCTCGCAGGAGCTTTCCCAGCGTAAGGCCGTTCCAAAGGATAAGGGTCCGCTTGCACAGGCAAACCTCTGGTCAGGTGTGCAGCTGAACACCTTAATGGATAAATCCGCAAACCATATTGCGGAAATCATGATTAACGGCAATACAATGGGGCTGATCGAAACAACGCGCACGATGAAGCAGTATTCCGACGTACAGCCGGAAATTCAATCGCTTGGCCAAGCGCTGATCCAGACGGAGGAATCTGGAATTCAGAAGATGAAAAATTATCTCTCCTGAATTAAGGTCCGTTTGCAGATGAAATATAGCCTGGCAGCAACACAAAACGGCGCTTTTCATGATGCGATATCAATGAAAAGTGCCGTTTTTTATTTTAAACAGGGTATGTAAAGGGGATGATCAAAGCTTTTTCCTTTTATGGAATTGTTACATAACGCCTTTTTGGGGGCAAAATTCTGCCATACAGCACCTTTCGCACATCGCCTTGCGCGCCGTGCAGCAGGCGCGGCCATGTAGCACACAGCGATGGCAAAAATCGTTGCTTTCCTCCGGCGGCAAAAGCTTGCGCATGGCGAGCTCTACCTTATACGGATCCTTCGTATCGACGAATCCAAGCCGATTCGACATCCGAATAAAATGGGTGTCCGCTACCACGGCCGGTTTCCCATAAACGTCGCCCACGATCAGGTTTGCCGTTTTGCGCCCTACTCCGGGCAGGGTAGTGAGCGCTTCCACCGTATCCGGCACAACGCCGCCGAACGTATCGCGGATTTTTTGGGACATACCCACAATATCCCGCGCTTTGCCATGATAAAATCCACAGGAGTGGATAATTTCCTCCACATCTTCTACATTCGCCTCGCAAAAGGCCTCGAGCGTCGGGTATTTTTCAAACAGAACCGGTGTCACAAGGTTCACGCGCGCATCCGTGCATTGGGCGGAAAGGCGCGTGGCGATCAGTAGCTGTAAGGGTTCTTCCGCGCGTAGGGAACAGATTGCATCCGGATATTCATTTTTTAAGGCGTTTACCGCAAGGCGCGCACGTTCTTTTTTTGTCATAGACAATTCCCTTCTTTCTGAAACCGGGCCTCCTGAAAGGGGCCAAGCGGACCGGTTGGTATGCTTCGATTTTATTATACTGTATTCTCCCAAATCCGCCAACCCCATCTCCTGCAAATTTTCTCTTCTGCTTTCTTCCAAAATAGGCTTATGAAAAAAGTGTGATACAATTGGATGAAGAAGGGGAATTGCTTTGAAAAATACCAGTCAAGCGGATGCATGGGAGGGTTGGGGAATTCAATAGACGTTTTATGCGGCTCTAGCTGAAAAGATGACCTTTCGATCGGCCCCTTCTATGTGCAGTTTTTTTCTTGTTGCACCTCGTTCGATTATCCGCAACTTTGTAAAAAAAATTGTTATTTGATACTTGACGGCAAGGGCAAAATATGATATAGTAACATTCGCGTTAAGAGTGCACATGCTGGTGTAGCTCAGTTGGTAGAGCAGCTGATTTGTAATCAGCAGGTCGGGGGTTCAAGTCCGTCCACCAGCTCCACCTGTTTTCACCCGCAAGCCGTGCAAAGGGCGTGCGTTATAAAAAGTTCATATATGGGAGAGTTCCCGAGCGGCCAAAGGGAACAGACTGTAAATCTGTCGTCACTGACTTCGGTGGTTCGAATCCACCCTCTCCCACCATCTGATCGGATGACAGTATTTTGAACAGTTTTTTGTGGATTGTTTAAAATACTGTCATTCGTTTTTTATTTCGCATTTAGAGCAGAAAAGTATTCGGCTTCGAATTGAGCTGGAGTTTTCATATTTAATTTTCGGTGAGGTCTGCCCTCGTTATAGAACTCGATGTATTCGGCAACAGATGCTTCGAGTTCTTCTTTTGTACGATACATATTCCGGTATACCTGTTCTTTTTTGAAGCCGGAAAAGAAAGCTTCCAATACAGCATTATCGTGGGGTTGCCCCGGTGTAGAAAAGGACTGTTCCACATGATAGCCTTTCAGGATCTGCCGAAAGACATAGGATGTATACTGACATCCCTGATCGCTGTGAAAAAGTAAACCTTGCGGCTGATTTCTCAATTTGTAAGCTCGCATAAATGCTTTAATGGTTAAATTCGTATCAATGCGATCCGATACACTGTAGGATAATACCCGCCGGGAAAACAGGTCAAGGATCGCACAAACATAATAAAACTTATCTCCGACGGGTACATATGTAATATCGCTGGCCCATACTTTATTTGCCTCCGTCTGATCAAAATTTCTGGACAGTTTATTGCGATAGAATTTTGATCGTGGATGCATATAAGCTGCATCAGGCTTGGGAACAACCGCAGAAAGCTTCATTTCTTTCATGAGATAGTTAATCCTTCGGACACTAATTTCATATCCCATTTCATGCATTTTGGCTCGGATTGGTCGAGCACCCAATCTCCCTTTGCTGTCTTCAAAAATTTTCCGAATGATAGGCCGGAATTCTTCGTTTTGCCGATCTACAAGTTTCTGAATTTTTGGGCTTTTCATGTGGTTGTAAAAGGTTGCTCGTGCTAATCCAAGTGCATCGCATAGAGCTCGAAGCGAATACTGTCCATATAATTCTTGTACCGCCTGAATCTTTTCGGAACGAGACGCATTGCAGCCACAGCTTGCTTTCTTTAGAATTTCATTTTCTTCTCGCAGTTTCCGGTTCTCCTCTTCCAGACAAACGATTCGGTGTCCGGAAATGATTGTACCGGTTTTGGGTGCTTTCCTTTCCGTATAAAGCTTTATCCAATTGTATAAAGCGCTTCTTGAAATTTGATATTTTTCACAAATCTCTTGGACTGATTTTCCATTCTCGTAGAGTGAAACCAAGAGCTTTTTATCTTCCTCTGTGTGCCTTTTGCCCATCTTGTTAATTCCTCCTTTACTTTGAAGATGGACTTTTAATTATAGCAGGTTTGTCTTTGTGATTTGCAAAAAGTATTTAAGAAATAGTTGGTGAATCAAGAAGTTTGTAGAGAGGTGGAAATTTTATACCGCCAAACTGCAGTAGCTTTCCGAACAGAAAACGGCAGATCAGGTATAGGAGTACCAACATACCCCGATTTATATGAATAATGAGGAAAATCTGACTCTTACCGACTTTAATGATGACTTTACCCGAAGAATCATTGAACAAGTGACCGTCCTATCCGCACCCCAAATAAGAATATGGTTTGTCGGTGGGTACGAGCAGGACGCAAATCTACCACTAAAGAAATAGGTTGCCCACAAAGAAGTAGCGCCGAATTCCTTAATCCGGTGGCGTCGGTGCTACTTCTTTGTGGGCAACTTTAATCATAAAGGCATTTTAAAAACAAAGTTTTGAAGTTCCCTTTTGCGCTCTTGATTATAACCCAAAAGTATAGTACAATATAAAAATGTACAATAGGGGTGGTGTAGACTTGAATACATTAGAACGCATTAAAGGGCTGCTAAGTGACCGGAATTGGTCTGTGTATAAACTATCAAAGGTTTCAGGCATTCCTCAGTCCACACTTTCTAATATGTTTAATCGCAATAATGATCCAAGTATTAGTACGCTTGAAGATATATGTAGGGCATTTGGGATTACTTTATCCCAATTTTTTGCAGATGAAGGCGAGTTGGTTGCCTTAAATAAAGAACAAACTGAAATGCTTGAAAAATGGTCAACATTAACTTCTGAGCAGAAAACAGCATTATTAAAGCTATTAAAATGAAAGGGAGTGGAGAAATTGTCTATTAATACAAAATGTCAAGTTTTCACTCCTCCAAAAAATGCACAAGATCTATTGAATGCTGTAGGATATAAGGAAAATCTATATGGGAAAAAAGTGTCTGAAAACTCATGTGGTGATGGGAGTATTTTGGCAGAAATCGTTGAGCGTTACATTAAAGATGCACTAAAACATCAGCATAAAATAGATGAAATTAAAGTCGGACTGGAACAGGATATTTGGGGAGCTGAAATTGATAAATCTCATATCGCTAATTGCAAAATAAGACTAGATGAAGTTGCCGCTTCATTTGGATTATCCGATGTTTCTTGGAATATATTCGAAGGAGATTTTTTGAGAGAAAATATAGTTCGGAAATTTGATTTTGTTATTGGAAATCCTCCATACATTACATATAAAGAATTAAACTTAGAGGATAGGATTTTTGTACGAAAGTCGTTTGAGACCTGTTCAAAAGGAAAATTTGATTATTATTATGCTTTTATTGAAGCAAGTATCAAATCACTGAAAAACACAGGGAAGCTTGCTTATTTGATACCTAGCAATATATTCAAAAATCAATTTGCATTAGATTTAAGAAAATATATTTTACCGTTTCTCACTGATATTTACGACTATTCTAATCAAAAACTATTTGCAGGAAAATTGACTGCTTCTGCGATAATTGTTTGTGATATCAGTAGTAATTCTTTATATTTTAAATATCATGATCTCGTCAAAAATAAAATTTCTATTATAGATAAAAACCAGCTTGACGAAAAGTGGGTTTTTCAAAAAAGCAAAGAGGAAATAACGACTGCTGAACTTTTTCGATTTGGTGACTATTTTCATGCGGCTAGTAGCATTGCTACCCTTTCAAATGAAGTATACATCATAGCTGATTTTGTTGATGATGGAGAATATATCCAGGTAAATGGAAAGAAAATTGAAAAAGCATTGCTGAGAAATGCAGTAAGTCCACGCTCTTTAAATTATGAAAAAAAGGAGTATGTAATATTTCCCTATTATTATTCTGCAGATGGTCTACAAAGATACAATGAAGATGAATTCTGCAAGAAATTTCCTTTCGCCACAAATTATTTACGGCAGTTTGAAAAGAAACTAAGTGAAAGAAAAAGTGATAAAGGAATAAGCTGGTTTGAGTATGGTCGCTCTCAAGCGTTGATGCACTTGAATCAGCCTAAAGTACTTATATCCACATTGATTACAGGAAAAGTAAAGGTCAAAATGTTGGGCAAAGATACAATTCCTACTTCGGGAATATATATTGTTAAAAAAGAAAGCCAACAGACGTATGCACTTTCAAAAGCAGTTGATATTTTGAACAGTAATTTATTCTTAGAATATGTGAAAAATATTGGTGTTATTTCTAATGGGAATTCATTTCGGATATCTCCTAAAGACATTAATAATTTTATGTTTCCAGAAAATTTACTGTGATAGAATGCAATAAATAGGAGGAACTTTTAATGCCAAAGATTTCCTTTAATGTTGATGCATATACAGCAAAATTAATTGGACGTGAAAACGTATCCAAACTTGATGGGGCGGTTTTAGAATTAGTTAAAAACACCTATGATGCAGATGCCTCTGTTTGTTTGCTGTATTATGAAAAGAATACAGACACTCTGTATATTGGCGATAATGGAACCGGGATGACTGAGAATGTAATTTTGAAGCATTGGATGACTATAGGAAGTTCCTCTAAGAAAGTTGAATTCAAAACTAAGAAAGGCCGCATACAAACAGGCGCAAAGGGTATTGGTCGCTTTGCTTTAGATCGAATCGCTGATAGTTGTAATCTGTTAACAATATCAGAGACGGAACACCTACTTTGGAATGTTGATTGGTCTGTATTTGAGTTTGGACAAAAAATCACTGATATAACGGCTGACCTTAATAAAACAGAGTGTACTTTTTTGGAGTTTCTCAAAGGTATCGAAAACAAGAGTGTGTTTGAACTGATTAAGAAAAACTTTTTAACTACCGGGTCAATTTTTAAACTTACTAGTTTAAGAGATAAATGGAATAAAACTGTTGTGGAAAGCATAAAATCAAATCTTAAGACTTTAATTCCACCAGAGTTTAAAGAAGTGTTTAATATTTACTTTTTTGAAAGTGATACTACACTAGAAGACGCTGCATTATTACAAGATAGTGATAACTTTTCTTACGATTATAGAATCAAATTTAAAGCTTTAAGTGATGGTAAAGTGGATGTAATCATAAATCGTGATGAGTTTGACTTTGGTGATGATTTTGATAAAATAACCACTGAAGCAGGATTTGATGCGGAGCAAAAAAGTTATTTCAAAGGGACACCTATACACCTTGAGACGAATTTCACTGATGTTTTAGGAAGTAAAACTTTAATTGAAAATACAATTGGAGATTTTGAAGGAACATTATATTTTGCGAAACTGTCAGCGCCAAAAACAGAAAGAGAAAAATATTACTATAAGGATATAACAGGAAGAGCAGATATAAGGGATTCATTCGGTGGAATTCGAATTTATAGAGACGGCTTTAGGGTTCGTCCCTATGGCGATCCCAAATCCACGTCGGTTGATTGGCTAATGTTATCACTTAGAAAAAACAAATCTCCTGCTGCTGTTTCACATCCAACAGGTGCATGGCGTGTTAATTCAGATCAAATGCATGGAAGCATATACATTTCACGCACAAACATCACTTTGCCTGACCAAGCGAATAGACAAGGTATTGTTGAGACTAAAGAGTTTTTGTTGTTACAAGAGTTCATACAAAACGTTATAAAACTATTTGAACGTGATAGGCAAACTGTATGTCGAATTTTAAACGAATACTATGATAAATTACATCCCACTGCTGAGATAGAAAAAGAACTTGAGTCGAAGTTAAAATTGGATGTAAAAAATCAGCAAGAATCCAAACAGGAAAACAGAGCGTATACTCCAGAACTTATTGATGTAAGAAAGGTCTCCGCTTTAGTCGAGAAAAAAGATTCAACCATTAAACAGCTTGAAACAGAGCTTCAGATGTTACGTGTTTTGGCTACTACAGGCATTGTAACAAATACATACATTCACGAAATTAAAGACATAACTCAAAAATTAGGCCTCAAAATTACAATGGCAAGAGAGTCTCTGGAATTGGATAATAACCTGGAAGATGCTCTAAAATACGTTTTGGAAGCGAATGAAATTCGCCATTTTTTCACTTCGTGGTTCAAGGTAACCGTCGAATCTGTGCGCCGCGATAAACGTACAATGAGACAAACAAGGCTAAATGATCTTTTGACGCAGCTGATTACAGGTTGGGATTCTGCATTAACTCCTAAGGGTATTAAAATTAATTACTGTATAGAGGATATTGTTTTCAGATGCTTTCCTTACGAAATGGAAAGTATTTTAAATAACCTGATAGCTAATAGTTCATCATCCTTCGATGGAGTTCGGTCAAAGGAAAAACTCATTGATATTAGCATAAAATCGACCGAAAATGGAATAATAATCAAATACACAGACAATGGTGTCGGGTTGACTGGTATTTATAAAGAAAATCCCAGGCGGATATTAGAACCATTCGAGAGCAATCGGCGCTCTGTAACTGGAGAAATTGTCGGTACAGGTATGGGGATGTGGATCATTAACCGTATTGTTACGGAGTATAATGGGTATATCGACTTATCAGAAAATAAAAACTCTGAAAAAGGATTTTATATAACAATTAGGCTAAATGAAAAGTAACTGGAGGTGTTACCGTGTTTAAAGTCGGTTTTATTGATGATGATCAAACCATAATTGATGATTACAAAATTAGGCTAAAAAGAAAAGGCGTTGATCTTTACTTTGTTGAAAATTGCAGTACAAAACAGAATGTTATTGATTGGATTCTAAAAAATGAGATAAAATGTATGCTAGTTGATTATAAATTGACGGGAGCATATGATTTCAATGGAACACAATTAGTTGCATTTATAAATAGTGAATTGCCAGATTTGCCTTGCGTGATTTTGTCTAATTATTGTGAATCAGGTAAAGAGGAAAATTTAGTAATTGAAAATCTATTTATTGATAGAGATGTATTAGCAGCAGATTTTGACTCAAACAAATTTGAACAGTTTATAAACACATTAAAGCAAGCAGTAGAAGTTTTTGATAATCGATTAAAACTACATTTAGCTGAGTATGAGGAAATAAAGATTAAGAAAGAGAAAAATAGCATTACTGCGCGTGAAGAAGAAAGATTAGTGGATCTGTTCAAAATTTTACGCGCTTATAATGAAGTTGATGATTTACCTGCGGAGTTATTGACGACAAATGTCACTAAAAAAATGTCGGACATTTTGCAATCGCTAAATGAATTAATTGATAAAACAAAGTAGGTGCTTTATGAGGATACATGGGAATGTTAAAATATGTAGAAGAAATAATGTGGGAGAGCAAACAGATTATGAAAAATATCGAGACGAATTAAGAGAAGACTTTGGTTTTATTTGCGGATATTGTGGTAAAGAAGAAGCGATAACTTCTAAAGGCTTTGAAATAGACCATTTTGTTCCCAAAAGTATAGCACCAGAGCGCGAGACAGATTATTATAACCTAGTATATGCTTGCTTTACGTGTAACAGAAAAAAATCTAAAAAGTGGCCTACAAAAAATAAAGATCTTCATAACGATGGAAAAGTAGGCTTTGTGGATCCTGCAACAGATGAATTTGACTTACATTTGCAAAGAAGCGAAGATGGAAATATTCAGGGAATAACTGATGTTGGAAAATATATGTGCCATCAAGTTTTTAAATTTAATATAAGACCTATCAAAGAAATGTGGTTATGTTCAGAGATACTGAATAGGCAAAAAATATTAGAAGGTAGAATTGAAAATATGTCTCCTGAAGAAAGCAAAGAATACATAGAAATAAACAAACAGCTTAAAGAACTGTTACAACTTTTATTTGCTAAAAAGGAATAAGACTTGTTATCTCTCTAAAAACTCTTTTAGATATGTATAGGAATCAGTTGACGAGAAAATAAAAATAAAATTATTTGGTTTTGAGCATTCAGTAGACATTTGGAAGCGGCATCTAAAGTGTCCACCCTTTCCAGACTGAGTCTGGACGCAATTTGCGTTCGGACTCATTTCTTTTTCCGGGCAAAGTGCTCGCGTTTAAAACGGCATCTAAAGTGTCTACCCCTTCCAAAACAGAAAACCAATAGCTGAATGAAAGGCTATTGGTTTTTTATTATTTTAACGAATCAAAAAGTGTTGAGCAGAAAGGTAATCATTTCTATGCTGCCAAGTTGCTGCGGTTTTTAGTATAAAAAAGCCAAACCTCCCACAACCGCTCATTTGGCGACTGCGGGAGGTTGGCCATGCTTTGCGTTCGTTTTTTGACGCGTCAATAATACGACTGCCTCAATATGATTTGTAAAAGGAAACATATCCACCGGCTGTATCCGCTGCACCCGATACCCGCGTTTTGTCAGAAAGAGCACATCCCGTGCGAGTGTTTCCGGGTTGCAGGAGATATAAACCACTCGCTTCGGCGCAAGCGTCAGCACGGAGGAGAGGAAGGCCTCGTCGCTCCCGGCACGCGGGGGGTCCATCAGCACAACGTCTGCCTGTTCGCCGGCCGCTGCCATATCGCGCATCCACGCACCGGCATCCGCGCAATAAAAGCGGGCGTTTTTGATCTGGTTACGCTTTGCGTTTGCAATCGCATCCCGCACAGCCTCGCGGTTTATTTCCACGCCGACAACCTGCTTTGCGCCGCGCCTGGCGGCAATCAGCCCGATCGTGCCGGTGCCGCAATAGGCGTCTACCACCGTTTCTTGCCCGGAGAGCGCCGCGTATTCCATCGCTGTTTCATAAAGCACCTGCGTCTGCACGGGGTTGATCTGATAAAACGACTGCGCAGAAATGCGAAACACACAGCCACACAGCTCATCTTCGATAAACCCGGGGCCGAAGAGTGTTTTTTCCTGTGTGCCCAGCACCAGGCTCGTCCTGCCAGGATTGATATTTTGCAAAACAGTTGTGATCTCCGGGTGCTTTTTGAGAAGAGCACCGACAAAATGGTTTTTGGAAGGGAAAACCGGCGACCCCGTCACCAGTACTACCATAACCTGCCCGGTCGAAAAACCGCGTCGCACCAATACATGCCGTAAAAAGCCGCGCCCTGTATCCGCGTGATACGGCAGGAGCTTAAAATCCGCAAGCAGGCGGCGCACTGTTACAATGATCGCATCTGCCGCCTCGTTTTCAATCATGCAGCGGTCTACCGGCACGATCCGATGTGTGCTTGATTGGTATACGCCTGAGATGATCCGTTTTTTTCGGTCGAGCCCGAAGGCCGCCTGCACCTTATTGCGGTAATGCAACGGCCTTTCCATGCCGATCACCGGCTCTACATGGCCGAATTGGCCCATTAGGCCAATCATCCGGCGCTCTTTCCAGCGTAGCTGTTCCTCATAATTTAGGTTTTGCAGCTGGCAGCCGCCGCATTTCTTATAAAGCGGGCAGGGTGCTGCCGCCTTCTGCTCCTTTTTGATTTCCGGCATAATGCCCTCCCTAAAAATTGAAAGAGTGATAAAACGTTGGAATCCATCCATCTGGCCTGATAAAAGCTGATTTCTCCAGTTGGTTCTATTCTATCAGATTTTGCTGCTGCCGAAAAGAGCGGTGAAGCGGTTGCGTAAAAAAGCGTGCGCAAATCATGGCAAAGCCAATTTGTGCACGCGGAGAAATGTTTTGAAAGTTTTTACAACAGGGCAGGTTCGCTGGCTTCCTCCAACCGGCCGCAATACCAGCCGGATACGCCGTCCTTTTTAACCAGTGCCCCTTTTGAGGTTTCCAATATGACCGAAAGCCGGTCGCCCGGGCGAACCGGAATACGGTAATCCGTGCTGTCATCACAGTGCATGGCTTTCCCGCTGCCATAGAGATCTTCGTTTAGAACCCAAAGCCTGCGACCGGTATGCCGATGTTCCACGAATGAAAATTCCGCCTCACGCTTCAAAAGCCGAACGGCGTTATCGGTATACAAGAGGCAAAACGGGTCCTCAGATCCCTCTTGCGGATCCAGCGCCACCCTGACCGGAAAGCCGTCGAAGCTTGCAAAGGTAAATTCCTCCGAATCCTCCGCTGGAATGATCAGCAGGTTAAGCTGCCCGGTGCGTTTAAGGCTGCATCCGCCATCTATGCTGATGATATGCTGCTCCCGGTTGATGATCGGGTTCGCGCAGTCGATCTTGTCGTTATATAGCGTTACAGGCCAATGGCCGACCACGACATATTTCGAAAACCGGAGCCCCTTCTCCAGAAACGCGTCGTTTTTTAAGCATGGATGCGCATCCGTGCCCTCCAATGTGGAGAGCTCCTGCGTGGGCAGGCCCCCGTGCACAAAAATGAAATGCGGCGTTTCAATGATGGTTGGAAGGAACTTCAGAAAATCAAGCTCCTTTTGAAAACCGGCCTGTATTTTGGTGCGCGCCGCCAACAGGTCGAGCGGGGAGCGGATGCGGATGCCGAGCTCTTCGCACATTTCCGAGAGCAGGCAGCCGCCCCAATGGCGCTGCATATGTTTGAGGTAGGGATAAATCTCCGCGATATGCCACCGGCCGATCATCTCCAGCCGGTGGGCGTCGACATTGCCGATTAGCGGATATACGGTATGCGTTTCGCACAGCTCCATCACATAGCGCAAAACGCCAAGGCTGTTCGGCCCCTTTTCGATCATATCGCCTATGATAAACAGAATGTCGTCCTTTGAAAAGTTAGCCGTTTCGAGCGCGCCTTTCAAGTGACCCAATTGCCCGTGGATATCGCTTGTCACAAGGATGCGTCGGTCAGCGGGCAGGGTGAGGCGGTTTATTTGTATTTTCATGAGCTGGCTCCTTTTTATCAATCTTGTTTAACAGCCATGCCTCTACGCTCTTGATCCATTTTTTTTGCACACTCTGGACAAAGCCCGAAAAATTCCATCTTGTGGCCGGAAATCTGAAAGCCGGTTTCCCGCACCAATTGTTCTTCGAGCTGTTCAAAGGGGCATACAGACAAGGGAACGCTTTTTTTACAGGACGTACACGTTAAAAAGTGCCTGTGCTCCGCCGCGATTTCATAGCGGGCGATTCCGTCATCATAGATGCTGCGCCGCACAAGCCCTGCGTCCACATAGGCGTCCAGACTGCGGTAAACTGTGGTCAGCGCAAGCCTTGGGAAAGCGCTGCAAACCTCGGTATGTACCTGCTCTGCTGTCAAAGGCGATTGCGCCGCGCTCACCGCGGAAAGGATCGCCCTGCGCTGCGGCGTTTGCCGCTGCATACTACCACCGCCTTTTATGCTGTTTCTTCTTCCTGCCAGCCCTTGCACACATCAATCCAGCATTTGCTGGCGGAAAGTGCGGCCAGCTCATCACAAGAGAGCTCAATTGCGCTGTTGGAACTGCCCGCCGCGGGAAATATGGTGTTGAACCGCTGAAGGGAGATATCCATATAGACCTCAGCCGTCCCTTCCGGCAGGGCAAAGGGGCATACGCCGCCCACAGCGTGCCCGGTCAGGCGCAGCACTTCATCCGGAGCGAGCATCGTCGCCTTCCTGCCGAAAAAGTCCTTAAATTTTCGGTTATCAATTTTGGCGTCACCTGCTGCAACAATCAAAATACAGGTATCCCCATTGACAAAGGAAAGGGTTTTTGCAATCCGCGCGGGCTCGGTGCCCAGCGCTTCAGCGGCCAGTGCTACGGTTGCGCTGGAGGAATCAAATTCATGGATGCGTCCTTCCAGACCCTGTTCTTTCAAAAATGCTCTTACAGTTTCAATTGCCATCGTTATGCAAAGCGAGTATGCTCCGCTTGCCTTCCTCTCTATTTTATATTTTATGCTTCAAGTGCCCCAGCCCGCAGCAACGCATCCACCTTCAGCACAGCTGCCTGCGTTTTGCCATCACGGATTTCATTCTCCAGCACCATGCGCACCGCTTTTGCCAACGGGATGCGCTGCACGGTTAAAAATTCGTCCGCATCGAGGGCCTGCTCGCCAAATGTGAGGCCGGAGGCAAAATACATGTGGATTATTTCGCCGCAATAGCCGGGCGTAGGGTAAAATTTGCCGATATCGCGAAAGTGTTTCGCTTGCGCTCCCGTCTCCTCGCGCAGCTCACGCTTGCCGCTTTCCAGCGGGTCTTCGCCGCGCTCCAGCTTCCCAGCAGGCAGCTCAAGCAGTTCCTCGCCGTAGGGGTAACGGTATTGCCGCACAAACAGCAGCTCTCCTTCCGGCGTGAGGGCGGCGATTGTCACGCCACCGGGATGCTCCACAACCTCGCGCGAGGCCCTTTTCCCATTTGGTAAAAGGGCGGTATCGTTGCGCACCGTGATGATTCGGCCGGTATAGATCGTATTTTTTTCAAGGGTTTCTTCTTTTAAGTTCATAGAGGGTCCTTTCCGCCCGCCACCGCATGAACGCAGGCCGCCGGGCATATATATTGTGAAGAGGCCGCCTAGGCCTGAAGGACAGGAGGAATCACGCTTGGATCAAATCGTTCGGGCGGTAGAGCCCGATTATGAAACCGTGCGCGCGATGCTGGATGCGTTAAAACGCCGCTTCCCACATGCGAGGCTCGGCGTGTGCGGCAGAAGCCTCGGTGGGCGCTCTATTTACACGCTTTCCATCGGCCCGCAGGAAAATCCAGTGCTTTATACCGGGGGCTTTCATGGCCAGGAATGGCTGACCCCGCTTTTACTGCTGCGGTTTTTTGAACGCACGGCAACGGCCGTATGGGAGGGGGACGACTTTTCCGCTATCCCGATTCAGGATGCGCTGCATGGCCGGGGCATGATGATCGTGCCTTGCGTTAATCCGGATGGCATTCAGATTGCGTTACGCGGCGCGCAGGGAGCTGGGCCCTATGAAGCGCTTGCAACTCAAATCAGCGGCGGCGATTTCAGCAGATGGAATGCGAATGCGCGCGGTGTGGATATCAATCATAATTTTGACGCCGGTTGGGAAACACTGCACCAAATGGAGCGGGAATCTGGAATTACCGGACCCGCGCCCCGGCAATATGGCGGCCCTGCTCCGGAAAGCGAGCCGGAAACGCAGGCGCTGGTGCGGCTGTGCCGAAGCCATCCCTTTCGCCATGCGCTGGCCTTTCACAGCCAGGGGGAAGAAATCTTTTGGGAGTATGGCGAACATACGCCGCAGCGCGGCAGGATGATGGCAAAAATTTTTGCCGCCTCCAGCGGTTACCACCTGGTAGAAAATGACGGCCTCGCAAGCCACGGCGGCTTCAAAGATTGGTTCCTCTCTGAATTTGAGCGCCCGGGCTTCACCTTTGAAATCGGCAGGGGAGAGAACCCGCTGCCCCTGAGCAGCTTTGAACGGATTTATGAAAAGCTGGAGGAAACGCTTTTGCTCGCCGCGCTCATGTGAAGTTTTCATTCAACAGTATTATAACACATTCTGAGGATTCGTCCATGAGAAAATGGGCCGCGCCGGACACCCGGCGCGGCCTTGCTTATTTCTTTGCGTTGCTCGGAAATTTTTTTCTCAAGCAGTATAGGGGAATCCTTAAAACGGAAAGCGCCCATAGAAGGCAGATGCAGCAATAAAGCAGCGCCATGCGTCCAGTGGATAATTTCAGGGGCAGGCATGCAGCCGGAAAAAACACAAATGCAAGCAACCCGCCAAATAAGCTCACCTTACCTGCGCAGGCATTGGCAGCATTCCACTGTGCTTCCCCCTGCATGGCTTCCGCCACGTGGTAGCCGAGCCGAAAATCCGGGAAGGCGGAGTGCCTTTTCCAGAGGAGCAGGCCAAGCGCCAGAGACAACAGCTCGGAAAAAGCATAGAGCAAATACACGGCGATCATCCCGTCAGCCTCCTTCTGAAGCGGCTCAGCAGAAGGCGTCCGAAAGAATTTCCAGCACATCCCCGTCGCTGACCGCGACCGGGTCTACCTCAAACAAGCCGCCCATCGTCTCGCGCGCGTTGCGCGTAAGGGCGGGAAACGCCTCCGGCGACATGCCGAAGGAAGAGAGCGCCAGCCCATCCACGCTGCATTCCTTTTGCAGCGCGTCTAAGGCGGTCAAAAAATCTTCCGGCCGCTCCGCGTCTGATTTGCCGAGTGCGCGTGCCATAGCGGCCATACGCTCCCGGCAGGCGCCCAGACGGATCAGTTTTTGGTAATATGCCTTGCTGATCGCAATCAGGGCCGCGCCGTGTGGTAGCTTTGGATGATACGCACTCATCGCGTGGGCAATTGAGTGCTCAGAGATACAGCCGGAAAGGGTTTCAACCATGCCGGAGAGCGTGTTTGCCAGCGCAACATCTCCGCGCGCCTCTAAATCCGCCCCATCCCGCACCGCACGCGGCAGGCTTTTCCCAATGAGGCGAATCGCCTCCAGCGCCATTAAATCGCTGATTGGGCTTGCTGTGCGGTTGAGATATCCCTCCGTGCTGTGAAATAGCGCGTCAAAGCCCTGATAGGCGGTAAGCCGCGGGGGAACGGACACCATCAGTTCCGGATCGACAACGGAGAGGACAGGAAACGTTTTTTCATAGCCAAACCCAATTTTTTCCTGCGTTTCTTCATTGGTCGTTACCGTCCATGGGTCGGCCTCTGTGCCGGTCCCGGCGGTTGTAGTCACCGCAACAACCGGCAGCGGCGCGTTGGGTACAGCTTTACCTTTCCCTGTGCCGCCGGAAACATAGTCCCAATAATCGCCCGGATTTCTTGCCATCACGGAAATAGCTTTCGCGGCGTCGATGCTGCTGCCGCCACCCAGGCCCAAAACGAAATCACAGCCCTCTTTCCGGCAGAGCGCCGCGCCCGCCATTACTTCTGCCTTGGTCGGGTTTGGCGTGATCTGGTCATAGAGGACAGCACGCACTCCTGCTTGGGTAAGCTGCTCTTCCACTCGGCCGAGATAGCCGTGCCTTTTGGCGGATTGGCCAGCGGATGTGACGAGCAGAGCCTTCCGGCCGGGCAGTGCACAGCCCCCGAGCGCAGACAGGCAGCCCGCCCCATACAACAATTTGGTCGGTAAATAAAATTCATACGGCATTGAGATACCCTTCTTTCTCCGCAACGGTTTGCCATCGTTTTATATATAGCGCAATATAACGCAGCCTTTCCGAAAAGTCAAGCTTCGGAAAGGCTGTGCATATTCCTTAACATATGATAGTTTACTTCAAATTATTCCAGCGCATGCGTCTATTATTATGAGGCTCTGCAAGAGCAAGCGGCTTTCAATGAAAATCCGACGCCGCTATTCCTTGGTGGAAAAAGAGGTGAGCGAGATATCCCCGGTGGAAGCAGACAGCTCTATTGCGCGACTTTCATCTCCGGAAGTGAGAGTTCCTTTTGAAGATGCGTGCTGGGAGCCGGTCTGCTCGGTTACCGCTCCCTCAAACTGATTTTTTAATTTGCCGCTTCCAATTTGATACGCCAGCCGAAACCCATCCCCTGTGGCCCAGGCAAGCTGGATGTTGCCCACCTCCGTATGCATGGAGAGCGATTTCAATACGCGGCTGCCATCCTCCCAGGCAAGGTTTCCGGTTGCGGCCACTAGCTTTACCGAATCGGCCGAAGTGCGTTTCAAGCAAGTATTTCCCACCTTCACAGAGGATACAAGCGCGCCAAACTGCATGTTCTCAACCGTTAGGCTGCCTACCCCTACCTCAGCGTTCAAAGCGGTATACTTTGCCATGGGTAGATAAATTTCAACGGTGATCTCTGTAAACGAATTTTGATCGGGCAAATGAAGCCCTAGATGAAGCGCTCCGTCTTCCTGCTCCGCATAGGGGAGAGAAGAGAGGTCGTCCACGGAATTCTTTCCATAATACCGCACATACATAGAAGCGCTTTGATCCGGTGTGGAAAGGACAGATACCTTTGCAAAATCGAAGAAAAGGCAAACCGGTTTGCTAGAATCCACGGGGAACTGCATGTGGGTTTCCCCAAGGAATTGCCCTGTGCCGTGCTCATGCCAGCTCTTAATGGACTCGAGCAGGTGGTTCCAGCTACTGTCCCCATCGAGTATGCTGCGGATTTCCCGCGCACCGACGGCGGCGCCAAAGCAAACTGTTAACAACGATGATAATAAGAAAATGACCGTGAGGGCAATACAGGCTTTTTTCATAAAATATTTGCTCCCTTCCTCAGCGAAGCTGCCGATAGCAGGCGCGCAGGCTCCACACAATCAAGAGGATTACCAGCACGCCGGCACTGACAAGCGCAACCGCCAATGAGATGAAAAACAGCGCCAGCAGTGCGGACGATGCAAAAATGCCGGCTGCTATGCTTGCAACCAACACAACCGCCCCGGCCGCCGCCAAAGCGAATCCGGCTGGGATGCCTGGCAAGGCAATCAGAACAATATCCAAAACCAGCAATACGGTAAAAAGAGCCCGATTACCATTGTCCGGAGGAATCGGATAAGGCTGTGCCGCGGCTGTGCCTGCGTTCCTCACAGGCGCAGGATTCGAGGGGGAATCCTGCTTGTAAGCACCGGGCCTCGCTTTGTTTTGTTGCAGGTAAGTTTGTGCAATTTCCTTTGGATCGCCAAGCGCGCGGCAAATTTCCTCTTCCGCCTTGCCCTCCTCGATGCCTGCTGCAAAATGCTCCTCATAATCCTGAAGGATCTCCTGCCGCTCTTTGGCTGGTAGATATAGAAGCGACTGGTAAAGCGTGTTTAAAAAATCATTTTTCGTCATATTGGATCCCTCCAATCAAATGATTGACTTGCTGCGAAAATTCCATCCATTCCGCGTAAAGCTCCTCCTGCGTTTGGATGCCCTTCTGTGTCAGACGGTAATATTTGCGCGGCGGCCCTTCCGGGGATTCCCGCAGCGTTACCTCGAAATACCCCTCATTGCGCAGGCGGCGCAGAATGGGATAAATCGTCCCCTCAGAGATGGAAATTTCACCGCTGATCGCCTCTGCAAGCTCATATCCGTATTTTTCACCTTGGCGCAGCAGAGTCAACACACATAGCTCCAGCGCGCCTTTTTTGAATTGTACGTTCAAGCCGCTTGCTCCCCTCTTTCGCAATGTTTACAAGCTGCTTTCCGGAAAAATCGGAATGCAGCTTTTTGTTCCTATAATATATCACACGGTACTGCACATTGCAATATAGCTGGCGCCAATTCATAAAAATTTTAAAATTGCCAAATGATTTTACGTCCGACACAAAAATATCTTTTTCCACATTGGATATGCTAATCCAAAGAATGATCTCGATCGAACAAAGCATCAGTGTATTCCTGTACACTGATGCAAAAATCAAGATACAAAAACAAACGGAAAATGGTGATAAAATCATGAAACGCATTCAAATCGGAAAGCTCTTTTCCATAGCCGGTCTATTCATTCATTTTGCGGTGGCCTTCTCCCTTCTCGCAGGGGCACAGGGCACAGTGCTCGGCGCGTCGCAGGGGGAGCGCTCCATACCGGATGCCGGAGTTATCCCACAAATCACGGTGAATGGGGAAGAGGCTTACAGCATGTTTGCCCAGGCCGCCCTGCCCCAAAATACGCCCTTTCACCGTGCGGAATCCTATGAAGATGCCGGGATGGAGGCGCTTCTCTATGCCGGATATCCCTTTGACGGCCTCGGATTGCAAAAAAAATATGGGGTTTCTGACGATTTCGCCCGCGTGATCACGCAGCAGGCCATCTGGTCCTATATTGAAGGTTGGCCGATTGATTCGAGCGACGGAAGTATCCGCACGCGTTATATCAAGGATCTTCTACAGGCGGCTGAAAATCAAACGCCGCAAGAGCATCCTGTATTGCTTTCGCCTGAAAGCCCGTCTTTCCGGCTTCAGGGGGGATTTTACCGCTCTGAAACGCTTACCCTGACGCAGGCGGATGGCAGCATCGCCATCCATCCGGAAAACGGTATACAGGTGTTGGATGAAGATGGCTCCGCTGTGACAACGCTTCACCAGGGGGACCGCTTTATTCTCGTAGCGCCAGAAAACCTGACAGAACTTTCTTTGCCTGTCACACACCTTTTTCAAGAGGTGGTAGCGGTGCATTATATACCAGACGCGGACAATCCGAAAATGGATCATCTCCTGCGGGCGGAAGCGCAGGAGACGACACGCGGAGGAACCTGGCATTTTTCTCTGCCGGAGCAGCCTTTGAGCGCGAAAGAACCCACCGTTTCCCACCCGGCGGAGAGCATGCAGGCGCCTTCTTATACCTCCGCCCCCACAGAAACAACGGAAATTGCTACCCCTGATACCGGGGACGACGGCATGCCGTTCACGGCCGCCGCCCTGCTGGGCCTATGCTGGGTTGCGTCGGGGCTGATCTTCTTGGGCAAACGGAGCAAAAACGGCAATCGATAGCGCAGGAAAACGGCTAAAAAGGGTTCCCCCCATCCTTTAAGGCCATACGTTTGCAGCAATGGTTAGAAAAGCTGGCCACAGGACCGGTTTCGTTTTGATCAAATCCAGTTCCGCCTTGACATTTCAGGGCCTTTCCGCTATGATTTTACGGAAGAATAGGAAAGAATTTGGAAGGGGCCAATAGTATGCTTTCGAATACGGAAAAGACGATGGAAAAGGTGGTCGCGCTGTGCAAAGCGAGAGGGTTTGTTTATCCCGGCAGCGAAATTTATGGCGGCCTGTCGAACACGTGGGATTACGGCCCGCTGGGCGTGGAGTTTAAAAACAACGTTAAACGCGCATGGTGGAAAAAATTTGTGCAGGAGAGCCCCTATAACGTTGGCCTTGATTCTGCAATTCTGATGAATCCGCAAACATGGGTGGCTTCAGGCCATGTGGGCGGCTTTTCCGACCCGCTGATGGATTGCAAGGCCTGTAAAACGCGCCATCGTGCCGATAAGCTTATTGAGGACACGGGCGTGAACCCCGCTGGCTGGAGCTTTGAGCAGATGTCCGATTATATCAAGGCAAATAAAATTGTGTGCCCGGAGTGCGGCGCGTGCGACTTTACCGATATCCGTAAGTTTAATTTGATGTTTAAGACCTTTCAGGGCGTGACGGAGGATGCAAAGAACGAATTATATCTCCGCCCCGAAACGGCACAGGGCATTTTCGTCAACTTCCCGAATATTCAGCGCACTACCCGCAGAAAAATCCCCTTCGGCGTGTGCCAGATCGGCAAATCCTTCCGCAATGAGATTACCCCCGGCAACTTTACCTTCCGCACGCGAGAATTCGAGCAGATGGAGCTGGAATTCTTTTGCAAGCCGGGCACAGAGTTGGAATGGTTCTCCTACTGGAAGGATTACTGCCACAAGTGGCTGCTCTCCCTCGGTATGCAGGATGAAAACCTGCGCCTGCGCGACCATGAGCAGAAGGAGCTTTCTCACTACTCTAATGCAACGACAGATTTTGAATACCTTTTCCCCTTCGGCTGGGGCGAGTTGTGGGGTGTTGCGAGCCGCACGAATTTCGACCTGACACAACACCAGAACACTTCCGGCAAGAGTCTAGAATATTTTGATCAGACCACGAATGAAAAATACCTGCCCTATGTTGTCGAGCCGTCGCTCGGTGCAGACCGTGTGGCGCTTGCCTTCCTGTGTGACGCATACGATGAGGAAGTGGTGGATGCGGAAAAGAACGACACCCGCGTGGTGATGCACCTGCATCCGGCACTTGCGCCGATGAAGGCGGCCATCCTGCCGCTCTCCAAAAAGCTCAGCGAGGGCGCGATGAAAGTGCATGATTTGCTTGCAAAGCGGTTTATGGTAGAGTATGACGACGCCGGCTCGATCGGCAAACGCTACCGCCGGCAGGATGAGATTGGCACGCCGATGTGCGTGACCTATGATTTTGACAGCGAGACGGACGGATGTGTGACGGTGCGTGACCGCGACACAATGGAGCAGATACGCCTGCCGATCGACGAGCTGACGGCGTTTATCGAAAAAAGGCTGGATTTCTGAACATTATAAATAAAAGGGATTCTTTAAGGGATGGTGCAAAGCATGTTGCACCATCCCTTTTCGTTTATCAAATTGCCCAAGGAAATTGTTTACAGCACCTTGTCGCGCCTTATTTTTACCAGAGCAAGCACGGCCGAGGCCGCATTTGCCGCCACATAGGCCCACCATACCCCGGTTACACCAAGCAGGGGGGCAAAAAGAAATGCGGTGGGGATAAAAAACACCAGATTTGCGGCGTATAGAAGGAATGCCCATAGCTTTTGCCCAATGGCCTGGCACGCCGCGCCGGATAACATTGGCAGAGGCACGAAAACGAGCGCCGCCGCCAGAATACGCAGCCCCTCGCCGCCGCGGGCGATCAGCTCTCGGTTATCAGTGAATAAGCGGATGAGGGAACCCGGCGTGGCCTCCATAATGAGCAGCAGGACCAAAGCGTAGAGAAGGCTGGCAGCTGTACAAAAGCGGATGGTTTTCCGGATACGTTCCGGCTTCCCTGCACCAAAGTTATACCCTACGATGGGGCTGAGCGCCTGCGTGATTGCCGTGAAGGGCATAATGGCAAAGGTGATGATCTTACTGATGTAGGCATAGGTAGTCACTGCGATTGTCCCGCCGGCCTCCCGCAGGAGGTTATTTAGCACGACGGACAGAATGGAGAGGCTTCCCATCTGGATTAGGGAGGGCAATCCGATTGCAAGGATCTCACGTATCTTGTGTAGGCTGCATTTTGCGCCCCTGAAACTTTGCGTTGTAAAGCGGAGAAAAAACAGCACACACATACTAAAGCTGACAAACTGGCAGATCACCGTTGCCAGCGCAGAGCCGCGCACACCCCAGCCCAGCACAAGGATGAATACCGCGTCCAGAGCGATGTTGATCGAAATAGGAATTACCCAGATGAGCAGGCCATACAGCATTTTGCCTTCGGCGCGGATGATAGACGAAAAGCCGGTGGAAAACACATTGCCCGCGAGCAGGATCGTAAAGTATTGTTTTGCATAAGGCAGGAGCTCTCCCGTAACGCCCATCACCTCAAGCAGTGGATTGAGCAACGCAAGGCCAAGGATGGTGATGAGAATCGCGGAGCTGTAAAAGGCGAGCATTGCATTCAGCGTGACTTCGCCCGCCTCCTGCTTTTTGCCCTCGCCCAGCTTTCGGGAGATGATCGATGCCGCGCCGCCGCCTAAGGCGGTGGAGATTGCACCCTGTAAAATTACAAACGGAAATACGACGGACACGCCGCCCATGGCGTTTTCACCCACGCCCCAGCTGACAAACAGCGTATCTGTCAGCGTATAGACGGCATTGAGCAGCAGGGCGGCCATGGTGGTTGCTGCAAAGCGGAGCACCAGGCGGGGAACTGGCTCTTCCCCCAATGCGGCCGTGGCGGAAGGGCTCCCGATTCGTTTTGTTTTTTCCGTCATTTTTATTTCAAGCCTCCGAAAGCGCTTTTGTAAAACCATGCGGAGGAGAAAACGTTGCGCCACCAACCGAAGTGCTTTGGCGTGTAGCGGTAATATTTTTCCACCTCCTGGATCAGGCCCAGATACCCCTGCATCACGGCATAGCGGATTTTTTCCTCTCGCGTTACGCGGATGGGTTCATCCGCGACGGCATTATAAGCCGCAAGGGAAGCTTTTTTCTTCTCCAGGGGTTTCTGATATTCGAGGCACACAAAGTCCGCGATCCGGTCGCCCCAAAAGCTGCGCTCCGGGTCGATCCATGCATATTTGATCTCACCGTTTTCCCGGTTGCAGATGATGTTTGGCCACCAAATATCAAAATTGACCATGCAACATTCCGCTTTTTTTAAAACATCCTGATATCGGTCGATACAGGCAAGCAGCTTTTCGCCGCGTTTTGATTTTTTTTTCGCTCGCGCACAATCATCCAGAAGCGACTGCGTCATAGCCCGAATTGCTTGATACCAGTTGTCATACAAGCCGTTTTGGATATAACCGAACTGATCGTTTTTAATTTTGTGGATCTGGGCCGCCATGGTCGCCGTAATAGAATTGGACTGCACTTGCTCAGAACCCGAAAATTTCATTTGATCCAATTGTTTCCCAGAAAGCTTTTCCATGATAAAATAATCCGTAGGGATCTGCTTGCGTTCAAAATCCTCAAAGTAAACATCGGGCACAGTGATGGGCGTATGTTCCCGCATCTGACGATACCAAAAGACTTCAGCGCGCATCATATCTTTTTCGTAGGTCATGACCGGAGCCTCCTGCGCCGGCGCGATCTTGAGCACATATTCTTTTTCCCGTGTGGATACGGAAAACACAGCGTTATACTCCCCCGCGCCCAAAGGCGAAATGCCGGTAATCCCGCCGATTCCCGCTGCGCGGAAAATTTTTTCAATCTCCTTATTTTCAATTTTGTATTTGGTTTTGCTAATCATTCAAAATCCCTCCCGATTTTTTTATGAAATCAGCTATTGTGATTAGAATAGCAGAATGCGCTTGCAGTTGCATATTGTTTTTCAGCTTTTTCTTTTAATAATCCGTTGTTTTTCAACATGATTTTAGGTATAATGGCCTCACAATGAGGGATCATTTCAAAGACCGCCTGAGGCGCGAAAGGATGGTTATGAAAATGAAACAGGGCGAGCTGCTGAATATCCAGATTCTACCCCAGGCGGATGATCCATCCTTTGAACAGCGGGAAAGCGGAATGGCGCATACCTCTTACCGGGAAGAAACCGCTTTTTTATCGGCGATTCAGCAGGGAGACGTCGAGCGGGTTAAACAATTGCTCGGGCAATATATCAAATCAGGCATCGTTGTGGGCCGCCTTTCCACCAATTCCATCCGGCAGATGCAGTATTGGGCGGTGTGCTGTGTGACGTTGGGGACCAGATACGCCATCCAGGGTGGTTTGAATGAGATGCAGGCGTTTAACCTATCTGATCGCTATATTATGCAGATCGATCAATTCACGTCCGGGGAGGAAATCATCAGCTTTCTGAATCAAATTGTTTTGGAAATTACGGGGCTAGTGCATGAAAATGCCCGTGGCAATTGCCCGGCGGCAATTCGAAAGTGCCTGGATTATATTGATCGGAATCTGCATGAATCAATCCGCCTCGCCGATTTGGCGGCGCTTGTGAACCTCAGCGGGGACTATTTGTCAAAGCTTTTTAAAAAGCATGTAGGCAAGCCGCTGCGGGAATATATTATTGAGCGGAAGCTCGAAACCGCAAAGGCGATGCTGCGTGGGGAATGCGATCAGAAGATGGTGGCCTATTACCTGGGCTTTTGCTCGCAGGCCTATTTTATCACCTGTTTCCGCAAAGCCTATGGCATCACGCCGCACCAATATGCCGCCCGGTTTGGCTGAGAAACAGCACGCCGCCGCAAAAGCATCCCCAAAATGCTTTTGCGGCGGCTTTTTGTTTGGCACATTAAAGAGCATTTACAACGCTGTCTGGCTGGAAACCATTGAAAACGCGCACAACGTTTGACCACATATGCCGGTGTGCGCGGCAGAAGCTGCTGGCGGTGATGCCGCCGAGATGGGGCGAAAAAACGACGCGATCCTCCACTTCCGGCGGCAGCCTCACCAGCGGATGATCCGCCGGGACGGGCTCTGGGGAGAGGGTGTCAAACCCAGCGCCTGCGAGTTTGCCGGAAAATAACGCTTCTTTCACGGCCAAGTGATCGACGAGCTCGCCGCGTGCAGTGTTGATTAGATAGGAGCCGTTCTTCATTTGGGAGAGGAAGGCGGCGTTTACCATGCCGCACGTCTGCGGCGTGACAGCCGCGTGGAGGCTGATGATATCGCAGGCCGCAAGCAGTTCGCCGAGCGGGAGATAGGTTACGGAAAAGGCCTTTTCCGTTTCCGGATCTTTTCTATGGGCGGAATCATAAAAAAGCTCGCATCCGAAGGGGGCCAGCCGCTGCGCCGTGGCCTTTGCGATGTGCCCAAAGCCGATCAGGCCGATTTTGCAATCCCCCAGCTCTGTGATCCCCTCGACCATGGCCTGTTCCTTCATTTGGATTTGACGGCCTTCCCGGACGGCGCGGTCGCCCGGGATCCCCCTGCGCAGCAGGGACAGCATCAAAAAAATTGCCTGCTCTGCCACGGCGCCCGCATTGCAGCCCTGATTGTTGCAGACGAAAACACCGCGTTCCCTTGCCGCTTGGATATCAATGCCGTTGAATGCCACGCCCTCAGAATGGATCATTTTGAGCTTTGGCATTCGCCGGATCAGGTCGCCGTCTACCGTGCTGATCGCATCCACCAGAAAAACCTCCGCGTCCGGGCAGAGGGCGAGCCGCTCCTCATTGGCGCTGCCGAGTGGGCAGAAGGTGAGTGAAAGCCGGTCGAGCGGGACAAATTCCGGCAGATAGGCTTGATAGCGCTCCGGCGCGCCCTCGATGAGAATGTTCAAGGAAAGCCCCCCTCCCTGTTGATGATTCAATTTGCAGCCGCTTCTATTTTGCCTGATCGAGCCATTTGGTAAACAACAGGTCGATCTCTTCGGAGGTCAGTTTTTTATCGTGGGAGCGGCCGGTTTTATCTGACAATTCCATGATGGAATCGCATACGACCCGTGCTTTGGTGTCGAGCAAATCTACAAAGGAATTCTTTTCAGGAATGATCTGCCTTTTCTTTTTCAGATACTGCGCGGAGGAGATTTCTTTTGATTTACCGTTGGAATATCTCTTTGTCAGTAAACAGTGATCCAGTTCGGTATCTAATAGATAGAGATCTTCCCCATCATGGCTTTTTTCAAGATCCTCTCTCTGCAAGTGATCGTGGTCAACATCTAAGGTGATTATATTGCAAACATGAGGAACGCCGTTGCGGCTTTTGATTTCTTTCACATATCCGTTAAGGCCGTTGCTATTGCCTTGTAGCAGATACATTTCTTTAAATAAGTATACCTTTTGATTTTTCTTATCAGCAAGAATTTTTGTGTGAGTAGAGCTTCGGGCTTGCTCGCCGCCGTCTTCCAAAACAGGCGCAACTTTCTTTCCATCAAAGCTGTAAAAGTTGAGATATCCTCCTAAAGAACCGCCTGAATCTCGATAGACCCCGAGCTCGGGAATACGGTCAAAATTCAAGTCAATCAAATAATAGCCGAAAATAGGGAAGCCCGGGTCCTCCTCCATATTGGTATCGGAATGGAGTAAAAATTCTGCATAGGCTTTGAAATACGGCCGGTTTTTTCTGCCTGAAAGGATAAGCGGCTTGGAGGTGGTTGTTTCGATTCGAGCCCTAGTGGAGGGTGCTGCCAGCGTAGTGGAAGGCGCTTCGCTGGAAGGAGGAAGAGAGCTGGATTCCAACGCTGGCCCGGAGGTGCTCGCTTCACCAGGGTGATGGCAGGAAGCGGTCGTCAATAAACACAGCAGCACTGCGCATAAGCAGATGATTTTTTTCATGATTCAGATCCTTTTCTTGAGCAAATCCTTTGTTCAAAAGGACAAAAGTGCGCCGCTCCCTAAAAACGTTGTAGGGCAAGATGGGCCGCGGCGCAAAATAACAGCGATTTCCAAGCTTTATTCGCCCTTCATGCCCAGCAGCTCCTGCGTGCCGTGGAAGGCATCCACAGAGAGCTTAACAGAATCATAAATGGCTGATTCGATATCGTCCCCTGTGACGCCCAGCTCTACACACCATTTTGGGTCGATGAAGGTATTCATGCACATGATATCCGCCAGGCCGACGGGATCAATGCCGCCCTCTACGTTTTTATTCCGATACACCTTGCGCATATGCAGCCCAAAAAGCTGGAAAGACCATTTCGGAATATTGATGATTTTCCGGTTGGGCTGGCCCATCGCCTTGTGGACGATTTTCAGGAAGTCGTTCCAGGTGAGATTATAGTACCCAATCGGATAACAGTTTGCGCCGCGGTTGCGCTCCGCTGCCCCGGCGATTGCCTGCCCAACCTGGCGGACGGTCACCATCGTAGTGCCGCCCTTCGGGTACATCGTGATTTTGCCCATCCCTTCAAGCTGCTCGATGAGGATAACCCACACAGGCTTACGGCCAGGCTGCGTGCCAAAAATATAGGGCAGCTCCAGCACGCATACGCTCATTTCATCATCCGCGAACGAGAGTGCAGATTGCTCCTGCGCAATCCTGCTGCGGATATAGGGGTGCTTGACGCAGAGATTCATCTCCGGGTGCTCCTTGGCGAAATAGGCGAAATAGGAGCCGAGCACAACGCAATTCTTTACGCCGCAAGCCTTGGCGATTCCCAACAGACGCTTGACAGGCCGAATGTTATATTTTTCATACGCGGCATAAACCGGGGCGGGGAATTCCACACGCTCATCCACGCCCGCCGCAAAAATAAAGCAATCGCAACCCGCCATCTTCTCCCGCAGCTCATCGTCGCTCATAGTCAGGTAATTCCCCAAAACGATTTCCATCTCCTCTGGGATCGGAGCGCCTTCCGGCAGGGGGGGCAGGGCGATGCTTTTGACCTGATGCCCGCGGGCGATGAGCTCCGCGGCCGCGGCGCTGCCCAAAAGGCCGGTGCCGCCAATCATAAATACGTTCAAGATTCTCTCTCCTTTTTTCAATTGATGTGTGGCTGTATTGATATTAGTTTATCGCTGGCGAAAGGGAACGTCAATATCTGGGAGCAAACTTTTATTCCGATTTTATTCGTCTTGTTGTTCCGGCTGCGTTTGCCACAGCATCCGGTTCGATACAAAGCGAAACGACAGCTTCTGCTGTTGATAAAGATACGCGAGATAAGAGCGCACCGTGCTGCCGACCAATACATATTGATTGCAATCCATTGTGAGGGCATACTGATGAAACACTGCCTGAAGAATTTCTTCAAAGCTGTGAGGCGCCTGGCACAGATTGAGCAGATACTCAATGATTTGCACAATCTTTTCCCGATTGGCGCGAGCGAGCGGGGCGATTTCCTCTGTGGCTGCTGCATGGGAGGGGATGAAAAGCCTCGCCTGCATCTGTTCTACTTTTTGAAGCGTGGCGAGATAGCCTTTTACATCATAGAGGAAGGATACCTGGTATTTTTGGATCGCTTCTTCGCTTACCAGCGCATCGGCCAGAAAAACAACGTCATCCGGTGTGCGCAGGCCGATCATATCAAAGGAATGGCCGGGCAGGTCGATCACCTCCAGCTCCTGTGGGAAGCCCTGGCTATCCAACGGTAGGGCGTTGCTGGGAGCGGCCTCCAGGAAGTGGTTGCGCAATGCATTTGGAGGGAAACCACCATAGAGGAAAGCGGGCTCCAACACCGGATTCAAGGTAAAAGCGCACTCCATTCCCTTTGCAAAAATTTGGCAACCCGTGCGCTTTTGGAGCAGCTGATTTCCCCCGATATGGTCGCCATGCGAGTGCGTATTGATCACGCAGGAGAGCTGCCAGCCCTGTGCGTCCAAAATTTTAAGTGCTTTTTTGGCGGCATCCTTTCCGCTGCCACCATCAATGAGGCAAGCATGGCTTTTATCCAAAAGAAAAAGGCCGATTTTAACTGGGCAGTCGATATAATAGGTGCGTTCCCCTGCCCGGATGAGCTCATACATATCAGAAACCTCCCTTGTATATTCATTTGAAACACCAATTTTAGCGGCGGCCAAGAGAGCGCATCGTTTGATCGCTCCTTTTTTCAAAGTATACCACGAATCGGCCGGATGAGATACGGTTAAAAATCGAATTTGTTTGCCCAAGGGGCGTTGACAGGCTTGGCTGGGCCGGTATAATGGGAGAGAAAGAAAACGGAAGGGAAAGGAAGAGATCTATTATGAAATTGACGGTGCTTGGCGGCGGTGGGGTACGCTCGCCCTTTTTGACGAAATCAATCGCCCTCGGCGCGGAGGCAGCGGGGATTACAGAGGTTGTGCTGATGGATAACAACGCTGAGAAGTTGCATAAATATGGCAAGATCGCAAAGCTGGTCGGCGAGCGGTGCAACCCGGCCCTGCACTTTATATTGACGACGGATGCGGAAGAAGCGCTCCGGGATGCGGATTATATCATCACCACCATCCGGGGCGATGCGGATGAAGGCCGCGTTTTTGATGAGCGCACGGCGCTGAGCCACGGCGTGCTCGGTCAGGAGACGACGGGCGCGGGCGGGTTTGCCATGGCGCTGCGCAGCATCCCGATCCTCACCGGCTATTGCGAGCTCGCGCGCCGGGTGGCGAAGCCAAATGTTTTGATCTTTAATTTTACCAACCCGAGCGGTTTGGTCACGCAGGCGCTGCGCACGCAGGGCTATGATATGGTTTATGGCGTGTGCGATGCGCCGAGCGGCTTTCATAAGCAGCTGGCGGCCCTGCTGGGGGTAGAGCGCGAGCGCTTTACCATGCGCTGCTGGGGATTAAACCACCTCTCGTGGTTCGATTCCTTCCGGGTGGATGGCGAAGACGTGACCGGCAAAATCTTGGCTGCGCCCCGGCTTTATCAGGCTACGGAGATGAAACATTTCGACCCGGAGCTTGTCCGGCTCTCCGGCAATTTGCTGCCGAATGAATACCTGTATTTCTATTACTATAGCAACCGCGCCGTGCAATCAATCCTCTCCTCCTCCAAAACGCGGGGGGAAACGATTTTGGAGATCAACCAGAAAATGCACCGCGCGCTCGATGAGATCGATATCGATCGTGATTTGGAGGCTGCCTTCCACTGCTTTATGCTGCATTATGCCATGCGGGAAAACAGCTATTTCACGATCGAAACAGGCGGTGCGCCGAAAAATATCGACGTGCCTACCGTGGAGGAATTTATCCGCCAGCCGGATGGCGGCGGGTATGCGGGCGTAGCGCTTGATTTCATCAAGGCGCGGGCGACAGGGGAAAAAATCCAGATGGTACTCTCTGTGCCGAACAACGGCGCGTGCCCGTATTTTGCGGATGGCGACGTGATGGAGCTCACCTGCGAGATCGACGGAGAGGGCGCGCACCCGCTGCCAGTGCCGGAAATTCCGCCGATGCAGCTGAACCTGATTCGGACGATTAAGCTATACGAAAACCTGACGGTGGAAGCGATTTTGGAAAAGAGCTATGAAAAGGCGGTCAAGGCGCTCACCATTCATCCGCTCATCAATTCCTACCCCATTGCCAAGAGCCTTGTGGACACCTATAAGGAGCGCTACAAGGGCTATATTGGAGAATTATCATGAGGGGGGAAGTGCGCGCGATTGCGCCGCTCTACACGGATTTGATTTATTCGGGCTTTGATGCGCTGCCGGAGCTGGGAGAGGAAGTTTACACCAAGGCTTTTGATTTACAGCTCGGTGGTGGAGCTGCGGCAATCCCTATCATGCTCTCCCGCATGGGGCTCCCGGCCCGGCTGGGCACTTTTTTAGGATCGGATGCGATCAGCCGTTTGGCAGCCTCCCTCCTGGAAGAGAATGGGTTAAAGCAGTATGAAAACCTCTACCGGGGAGAAGGGCGGCCTGTGGTAGTTTCCACCGTGTTTTCCTACGGCGGCGACCGTTCCTTTTTATCCTTTGGGGATGAGATCACGCAGGCAGATTTGGCGGATGAATCCTGTTACGCCTTCCTGAAAGGCGCAGCGATCGCCTTTGCGCCGCAGGGCAGGCCGGAAGTAGTCAAAAAGCTACATGCGGACGGAACGGTTTTGCTCTATGACATCGGCTGGACGCCGGAGATGAAGCTTGCGGATTATAAAGACATTCTACAATATGTTGATTTTTTTACACCGAATGAGAAGGAGGCCAGGCAGCTCACCGGCGAGGAAACGCTGGAGGATGCGCTGCGAAAGCTCGGCGAGGCGGTGAAAACGCCGATTATTAAATGCGGTGCGGCGGGCTGCATCGCGCTTGATGGGGAGAAAGTGCTGCGGGTGCCCGCTGTGGATCGGTTTATACCCGTGGATTTTACCGGCGCTGGGGATAACTTCATGGCCGGTGTGCTCTACGGCGTGTATCAGGGGTGGCCGCTTGCGCGTTGCCTGCAAATGGGGAACGTGTTTGGCGGCTACTCGACGACACAGCCGGGCTGCTACAAGGCGGGGCTGACGCTGTTGCAGGCGATGGATTGCCTACAGTATTACGATGCCGATTGAGGTGTAGGAGCTATCGCGGCGCTTTCTGAATTTCTTCGTTTTTCGGCCGAAAGGGCGGGCAGGGGCGAACATTGCATGCAAATTCTGCCTTGTAGAGAAAGATGGTTTTGTCAATGGAAAAGGGCATTGCGGATCTTTTGCAAAAAGTCCTGCAAGAGATGGATTTGGGCACATTAAAAGGGCCGCCGTGCCGGGTAGCCGGCGGATTGATGCACACGATGTATGCCGCCGTCACCGAGCGGGGGAAATATGCGGTCAAAGTGCTGAATCCCGCGGTTATGAAGCGGGAAAAGGCGCTGGAGAATACAATTTTTTCAGAAAAAATTGCGCGTGAGCTATCGAAGAAGATTCCGGCCGTTCCGGCAATTTGCAAGAATGGCGAGGCGGTTTCGGCACGCAATGGGTGTTATTACATGGTTTTTCCATGGCAAAGTGGCAAAAGCGTATTCGCAAAGGAAATTACCCCTTTGCATTGTGAGCGGATCGGCGGTATTTTGGGCGCTATCCACCATGCAAACGTGCAGATCGATGGAGCAGCCTATGGGGAGGCAGGGGCTTTTGCGCCCGATTGGAAAACTGTTCTTCAGAAGGCTCGGCAGGAGAAGCCGTCTTGGCTGCGGCTTTTCACAGCCCGGTATGAAAGAATTGCCGGCTGGACGCAGCGGTATGTGGCCGCGGCAGAAAAACGAAGCGGGGAGCAGGTGCTCAGCCACCGGGATCTCGACCCGAAAAATGTATTATGGGATGGAATGGAGCCCTTCTTGATCGACTGGGAGGCAGCAGGATATGTCAACCCTGAGCGGGAACTGATTGAGGTGGTGAACTACTGGGCTTGCAATCAAAGAGGGCGGCTGGATCGCGAAAAATTCCGTGCGCTGTTAGCAGCTTACCAGATGAACCGGCCCCTTTTGCACACCGACTGGCCCGCCGTGCTTGACAGCGGATATGGCGGAATGTTGGAATGGCTGCTCTATAATATGAAACGTTCCCTTGGGATCGAATGCAGTTCCCAGGAGGAGCGGCGTTTGGGCACAGCGCAGGTGAGGGGAACGCTCCATGCACTGGATGCCTATGAGCGGAAAACGGCCCTGCTGCTGGAATGGCTTCGGGAGGATTGCGATGCCTGAATGGGGGATTCCAACCTTGTATGGCTGTAGGAAGCTACGCGCAAATTAAAAATACAATCAGATAATGTAAGATAAAAGGGACTGTATCAAGCAGTTCCCTTTTTTGTTTGGTCCCTCAGAAATCGCCCGAGAAAGAATTCCGATGCCGGAATGATCGGAGTTCCTTAAAATCCAATTTGTATAAATTTTGAAGTATAGCCTCAAGGCGCATGAAAGGATGTATTGTCTAATTCAATCAATCGTATCAAGGAATTCGTTGACAGATGCACACCTCGTATAGTATGATGATAATATACAATTTGTACAATTTGGGTGGGAATTATGAAAATAAACATCATATATGGAAAGGTGGGGTCGAATGAATCGAAAGCTGCGGGAAAAAATCAGAGAATCTTTGCAAGCTGTAGTGCCGGTTACGGCAATCGTTTTGCTCTTGTGCGTTACGATTACGCCCATGCCGCCGGATACACTCCTGCTGTTTTTGACTGGCGCCGGGCTTCTCATTCTAGGCATGGGTTTTTTTACATTGGGTGCGGATTTGGCGATGATCCCAATCGGCGAGCATTTGGGCACGCGCTTGGCAAAAGGGAAGAAAGTGGTGTTGATTGCGCTGGCGTGTTTTGCAATTGGCGGAATTATAACGGTTGCGGAGCCTGATTTGCAGGTGCTGGCGCAGCAAACGCCCGGCGTGCCGGATTTGACGCTCATTCTTACCGTTGCGGTTGGCGTCGGAATCTTTTTGGCGTCGGCGTTTTTGCGTATGGTATTGAAAATCCGGCTTTCAATTCTGCTGCTGATCGGTTATGCAGCTGTGTTTCTCCTCTCTATTTTTGTGCCGAATGAGTTTGTGGCAGTGGCGTTTGATGCGGGAGGTGTGACAACGGGCCCGATTACCGTGCCGTTTATTATGGCGTTCGGCATAGGCCTAGCCGCTCTACGCAACGACGGGGATGCGGAGAGCGACAGCTTTGGTATGGTTGCCCTGTGCTCAATCGGCCCTATCTTATCTGTGCTTCTGTTGGGGATTCTCTATGAGCCGTCTCAAGCGGAATATGCGGAGATCACAATGCCCGTTATTAGCACTACCCGAGATTTGGGGCTGGAATTTGGCCGTGCGTTTCCGGCTTACGCAAAAGAAGTGTTTTTGGCCCTTCTGCCGGTTTTGGTTTTCTTCTTTCTGTTTCAGCTTGCATTTTTAAAGCTGCGCAAAAAGCAGCTCGTTAAAGTGCTGGCCGGCATCCTTTACACGTTTATTGGTCTCCTTTTATTTTTAACGGGTGTCAATGTCGGCTTTATGCCGGTCGGAAGCTATTTGGGCAAAGAGCTCGTCGCGCTCCCATACCGTTGGATTTTGGTGCCGATCGGTATGGTCATTGGCTTCTTTATTGTAAAAGCGGAGCCTGCTGTGCTGGTGCTTAATAAACAGGTGGAGGAGATTTCTGGCGGCGCGATTTCCCAAAAAACGATGATGAACGGCCTTTCTATAGGCATGGCGATGTCGGTGGGCTTATCGATGATCCGGATTTTAACAGGGATTTCAATTTATTGGTTTTTAGTGCCTGGGTATGTTTGCGCACTGCTGCTCTCGTTCGCGGTGCCAAAAATTTTTACGGCAATTGCATTTGACTCTGGCGGCGTTGCGTCTGGCCCTATGACGGCTACGTTCCTTCTCCCCTTTGCCATGGGGGCGTGCGGTGCTTTGGGGGGGAATATTCTTCTGGATGCATTTGGAATTGTTGCAATGGTGGCAATGACGCCATTGGTTATTATCCAGGGAATCGGGCTTCTGTATCGCTTTAAAACGCGGCGTGCTGCAAAGGGCCCGGCCGCGGTGCAGAACGAAATCATCGAATATGAGGGGGTTTAAATGATGTATGCGTTTCCGCTGCAAGTGCTGATTACGGTTGTGGACCGCGGAAAAGGCGATAAAATGGCCCGGCTTTATGAGCGGGCGGGAGTTAAAACGCAGCTCATGTGCCTGGGGTTTGGCACGGCAAAGTCAGAGATTTTAGAATATTTGGGCCTGGGTGATTTGGAAAAGGAAATTCTTTTCAGCGCGGCGCCCCGAGCGGCAATTCAAACCGGCCTGGAGAAGCTGCGGGGCGAACTGCCGTTCTCTAGGCCGGGCGGCGGGGTCGCGTGCAGCGTAACGTTTTCAAGCGTCAGCATGGCTGCGTTGCGGCACATTCAGAAAGAGGCCACAATTATTGAAACCGGGGAGGCAGAAAAAATGGATGAGAAACGGACGCATGATATGGTTGTCTGCGTTGCAGACCGGGGGCAGGCGGAGCTGGTTATGGAGGCGGCGAAGCAGGCTGGGGCCAGCGGCGGCACAGTCGTTCACGCACGGGGCTTTAACGCAAAGGAAGAAGAAAATTTTCTGCATCTGCTGATCCGGCCGGAGAAGGAATTGGTGCTGATCATCGTGCCGTTGGCAGATAGAAAAACTGTGATGCAGCAAATTTGCGATGCAATTGCGCAGACAACTGGGGAGGCGGGCGTTATTTTTTCTCTGCCGGTTGATGATGTAATGGGGTTGCATCAATAAGCGTTTGCGGAGTCGGTGAAACGCTATGCCGGAATTTTCTCTTTATATTCTTCGGGAAACCGTTATATCAAGGACATAATTGAGGGGTACACTATAATTAAAATGAAGAAGAGCGCTCCTCTTTTGTTTAACTTGATTTTCATTGATAGGCGCCGAGAGGGGCTTAAAAACAAACGGAATGTCGAAATTTTCTTCATAAGAGTTTTTTCTTTCTTTTCCTTTTGCGTGGAGGTCCGCGTCCCTGTCGTTCGCGCAACGCGCGGAGGGGTGTAAAGAGAGGGAGAAAAAGGAGGAAAAAGATATTGACAAAAGGGGAGTGGTTTGATAGAATGATCAAGCACTCTTCGAGAGGGGAACCGAAAGGGAGTGCAAAGAGCGCAGGAAGAGCGCGGCCTTGAAAAGGAATGCCAACAGGAAGAAGCGGTGCGGGGGTAAAAAACCCGGACAGGCAGAAAAAAAGGTGTTGACAAAGCGGCGATGATGTGGTAAGATACAAAACGCCCTTTCTTTAAGAGGCAACGGACCTTGAAAATTAAACAACGAAACAAACAAGGAACCCTGAGATTTTTTTGATAAGTTTTGATAAAAACTTGTGGGTACTCTTCGGTAACGAAGGAGTACAAAAGATGCGCTAGCATCGAATGAGCGATTAAGCTCTAAGATAGGTTAAAACAGCCGAAAGGCTGGTTTGATATCATATTTTAGAGAGTTTGATCCTGGCTCAGGACGAACGCTGGCGGCGTGCCTAACACATGCAAGTCGAACGGACGGGGAGGAGCTTGCTTCTCCAAGTCAGTGGCGGACGGGTGAGTAACGCGTGAGTAACCTGCCCTTCAGAGGGGGATAACGTCTGGAAACGGACGCTAATACCGCATGACATATTTCCATCGCATGGTGGAGATATCAAAGGAGCAATCCGCTGAAGGATGGACTCGCGTCCGATTAGATAGTTGGCGGGGTAACGGCCCACCAAGTCGACGATCGGTAGCCGGACTGAGAGGTTGAACGGCCACATTGGGACTGAGACACG